>Ga0123357_10000587_pt1 | contig 35983 bp, 14 predicted proteins | sample TergutEmb28metaG_FD_89873 | JGI IMG/M metagenome (GOLD analysis project Ga0123357, IMG submission 89873) | Embiratermes neotenicus P4 segment gut microbial communities from Petit-Saut dam, French Guiana - Emb289 P4 | ecosystem: Host-associated > Arthropoda: Insects > Digestive system > Gut ... | reverse complement strand
TACATATTATCCCACAATGGACCTAAATCTTTACCTGAACCATCTTTTTCTGTATTCCCGTGTTTTTCGCATAATAATGAAATTAGCATTCTACTATTAGTTGCATGCACTCCCATATTAATTGTAAAAAATAATGAAGATGTATATGCTAATCTTTTTGCTATCGATCTATCTCTTAATTTACCACTTACTACCCCACCATCAAATAATAAACCAAAATGATTTAATGTTAAATTAACTTTACTAGTCATTTCCCTAGAACCTACATCACCCAATGTATTATGTAAATCTGCAAAATATTCTTTAGTTCCCCTAGTATAGTTAGCAACACTTACATATCTACCGCTAGCTACTTCAATTGCTTGATTTAATTCAATTACAGCAGCATTATTAACCATACTAAAGAAGTTCAAACCCATAATTTTAAACGATGAAAATTTACGTATAAAGTCAATAATTTTTGATGCTGTAGGATTCATACCTTCAGCTTGTTGATATACTACAACTCTCATCCAATCGTTAAACATTGCAGCTAAATTGTTATTTCTAGCATTAAGAAAATCTTCTGTAGTTTTAAATCCAGGATTAGCCCAATCATTCCAGCCTTTATCTAGTTGATTAGTAATAGGTACACCAAACTTGTTCTTCTTTGGCACATTTCGCTCATTAAGCACATGTCTTGTATATTCTAATTCTGGTAATAATTTAGCAGTAAATTCATAATTTAATACAGATTTCATCCATTCGTTATAAATAGTAGGTAAATCATAGGATTGTTCTTTAGGATCTACTTTACCAGTAAAATATACAGGTACAAAGTCTACTGCTTCATTTAACTCTGTACCAGCAGCATACGCAGATCTTAATCCAAATTGAGTGTCATTAGGATTAGCTCCAGTAAATGTACGTTTTAAAGCATCTTTAGCTGTATCAAATATATTTTCACCAGCAACCACCCTCTCTGCTAATGTTTTAATCATACCTGGTAATCTATAACCAATTTTATATCTTGGTAAGACCTTTTCATTCATATCTTCTGAAAGAGTCTTAAAGAAGTCATAAAACTTATATTCTTCGCTATTTTTATCTAATTTCTGTAGTGCTTCATATTTTTCATTTCTCCACTTTTTAGGATCTGGTGTACGTTCATCCCATGTATATTCTTGTCGTTTATCAAATAACGAATCTATAACATCATCTGGAATATGATAAGTTCTACCGATAAGTTCATATGAATTGGTACCTCTTTTATAACCATTTTCATAATCTACTAAAACTGCTTTCTGTATATCGTTTAATCGATTATCATGCCTTAATTCATTAAAATAATCGATCATTTTGTCACGAACATTTTTATAACCATCTTTAGATATTGGTGCATTTTTATTTAACCATTCCTGTTTTGCATTCTTTTTTAATTGTGGATCTAAAGTATCATCTGTTTCAATCTTCTCAATCGCATCATGATAATCTGACATAAATTTTTGAGATAATCTAGTAACTAAAGCTGGTCTATCACCACTAGTATCTAACATATAATCGTATAATTTTTGACTATCTTTAAAACTACTACGTTCAATACCTCTTGCTTTTTCAAATGCCCTAGTTCTTTCAATTAATTGTTTAGATTTTTCAGTAAAAATCATATTTGCATCTAGCATTCCTTCATGATACATTTTAGCAGCAGCACCTACTATAGGATCGCCTATATCATTAACAGAACACACATATCTTTCTAATGTCCATATATCGGAATTAGCTATTCTACTTTGATTATCTATAAATGTTCTAGTTTCTGTCTTGATTTTATTTTCATTATCTTTAAGATATTTAGCAATATATTCTTTCATTTGTGTTTGTACTACAGCAGTCCATTTACCTTTACCTTTATACTCGTCAAAGAATTTTTTCCTAAAATCCATTTCAGCATCTCTAGCATATTTAGCTTCTACTGTAGTACTATATTGAGTAATAGCATCTAACCATTTATCATGACCTTTATCGTATAATGCAGATCTTAATATATTTTTATTAGCAATGGCATCTTTGGTTAATTGTTGCATGTTAGCCATTTCTGTATTAGATAAACCAAACATATCTGGATTCTGTTCTAACATTACTTGCATTTCATCAAGTATACTTAAAGATTGAGCTAAATCATTCCATCCTCTTAATGTTTGATCATTCCAATTAAGACTACCTTCTCTTTCTTCTTGTGCAATTAATCTATTATATGTATCTACTTCATTAGATAGTTCCCTAGCAGCTGTTCTAATTACACCTAATACTGTAGCTGCATTATCTGCTTGATTTAACTTTAATTCATAAGCACTATCTGATATTCTATCTGCAGCTTGATTTTTACGCATATACCTAAGTCTAGATGCACGTTTAGTTAATACCTTAATGCCTTCGTCTGCTAAATCCCACATCCTATCTAAATGTCTTTTAGTAAGTACTTGTTGGCCTGTTTTTTCTACATTTAAAGCAGTATTTACCGCATTAGTAATATTTTTATCAGGTACTAACCTCATAAAACCTCTACCATCTATGTTATCAGTAGTAGCTAATTGTTTAGTTAACCTTATACCAGCTATTTCTAAATTACCGTCTTTATCGTGAGCAAGATCTATTTCTAATGGTAATATACCATACTGATCTACATGAATACCTTTTAGTTGATTCATGGTAGCATACATGGTCTGTTGGAAACCATATTTAAGTATATCTGGCTTACCTCTTTCATTCATTGGTATTTCTACCTTTTTACCGTCTACCCATTTAAATTCGTGAATTTGATTAGCATACGTCCATGGATTCCATTTCCTACTTTTGTATGGTTCTACTGGTGCAGTTACTATTTTAGTTTTTATATCTATAATAGTGTTTAGACCACTTTTTGTTTTAACAAACATATCTTGTGTACCAGCTATTTTAGTAGATGGTTCACTAATTACTTGTTCAATACCTAATACTTCTGTACCTTTTGGTAATAATTCGTTCAATATTTGTTTAAACTGAGACTTAGCGGAATTAGTTACATTTATTAAATCTTTTGGTATCTCTTTACCAGTTAATAGGTGATCCGATATAGCATGTACTGTTGTACCAACTGTAGAAGCTAATTCATATTTATTTTTTGTATTCTCATCATAAACATCACCATATCCATACATTGATTTAACATTAGATACGCGATTATAGTTAGATAGGGTAGTTTGATCTACATAATTATCACCTATCAATTTAATATTATCTGATTCATTTTTATAAATACCTTTTATTTCTTCACTGTCTTTAGTTAACCTTTCTGGCATTTCTTTCAGTAGATATTCGTCATGTACTGATGGTTGTGATTGATCAGTCACATAATTTTCTAATAAATCTGCAAAATGATTTTGTAATGCTTCTACATCATAACTTCTACCAGTAACTTTATTAAATAATTTAACAAAGAAATTAGATATTTTTTGTAATAGATTACCATGCTCAAATGTGTCTATATTTTTTAATTCATCTATAAACTTATGATTAGTAAATAACTCATCTATAAATTCATCAACATTTTTAAGACCCTGAAATCTATCATTATCTTTAGTAATAAGTTCTTCAGCAGTATCACCATATTTCTTTTGAAATCTACGTTTAGTATCTTCAAATACTCTATCTATCTCAGGTCTTAATTTACTATCATTAGTTAATGTTTTAATTACAGGGTGAAGTAACTCATGTGTAACTGCTTCTGTATTTAAATATTCTTTATTAAATAATATCTTATTCTGTTCTGGTAAATACATACCATGCCATGCAGTACTAAGGTTAGATAGATTATCTGCAATATCATCTAATCTAGCATCTCTATTACTTTCCATCCATTCTACTGGGGTATTAATACCCTTCTTAGTGGCTATTCTATCCAAGAGATCTATAGCATCATTAGATACATCACTTTCACCTTTTTTTTCTTTGAGAGCTTTTAACACCTCGTTTGTATCATGTGTACCTTGTAAAGAGTCAGAATAGGCCATTTTAAGACGATCTGAGCCACTTTCTATCTGTTGCGATAGTCTTGGTAGATCTTCCATAGTAACGTCGTTACCAACGGACTGAGATCGAACGATAAAGTTGTTGTTATACCAATCGATATTGGAAGATTGTTCTAAAAAATAATCACTTAATTTTAAGAATTGTGTATATGCATTAGTTGATTCTTTTGTACCAAATAACCAATTAGATATTTTAGAAAGAATTTCATGAAATATACTAGAAAATTTATCTTTGTTCATAGCTGGTATTAATTTCAATAAATTAATCATCGCTGGATTACTATATACTTCTGCCACAAATTCTGCAGAATTTGTGAATCCGTATGGAGAAAATCCAAACATACTAGCAAGTTCATTAACCTGATCAGTAGTATCTATTGTTTTACCTTCTATATAACTTTTAATATAACTAACATATTTACTAATAGAATCATTGGCTTCTGGATGTGTGACCAAATAATTAGAGGTCACAGAATGAACTATTTCATGTAACAATGTTTTTTCGGGATTATACATAATATCCCCAGCAGTCATGTCAATACTAATTTTTGGATTGCGTATTTGATACGTATCTCCGATATCTCCGCTATTTACTTTTTCTAGTCCTTTTTGATATAAACCGGCCCACCCATTATTACCATCTGCTGATATAAGTTCTATTGGAACATTGAATTTTTTAGCAAATGGCAACAGTTTTTTAGCAAATTCTGAATATTCTTCATTATTATCAATTATTCGATTTAATATACCAACAGAATCATTAGTAGAAAGTACATCTTTACCAGTATTTTCAAAAACATCATCAAAATATTTAAATATTTTTGTATCCCTCATTGTTTTAACCTTATTAGTATATGGATCGTATGTTGAATATAAGTCAGGATCTCGTAATGCATCCGATATATTTTTTGAACGATTAGGATTTCGTAATAATTCCATTTTTTCTGGTGTCTCTGAATTTTTAACTCTTCTAGCTTCATTTATTACTTTACTACGAATTCGAGATTTCCAGTCAGGATTTAATTCAGCGAAGTCTAACAATGTCTGAAATTTAGTCGATATTGCATATTGCCTAAATAACTGCAAATTACCTTGTTTAGTATATATATCTATTTCTGAACTTAATCTTTTAAGTAATGACTTTCTATATAAATAAATTAATTGTTTGTCTGATAATTTGTTACCATATTTATTAAACTTATCTTGAAAGAATTGTGGAAATTCAGATGTAATCAATTTCTGTTGGTCGCTAGAATATTTGTTTAACGCGGACATTATGTCAGACGAAGTGGCTCTATTTAAAAAATCTTTAAGTGTAAAATATTTTTGTAGAGAATAATCTCTTTTAATAAAGGGATTATTACTATCATTTGCTAATATCCTATTTTTCCATTCTTTTTCTGCAATATTATTTAATACAAAATCCATTGTATCTAATACATCCATTTCAGATATATTATTATTTTTTGATACGTAATCCCGAAGGTTAATTCCAGTCAAAGTATGGAAAATATCATATAATGTTTCGTTATAATCGGAATATAATAAATGTCTTGCCTTGTTAGATACGTCTGGATAAATTCCTTTAGATAGTATTTTTTTACGCATCACAATAGGTGGTGCGTACTTTCCGGTAATTTTACGTAATTTATTTAACATAAAATTAGATACATTTTCGATTCGTTCAAAATTACTTTTAGCGTTTCTACTGGATATTGCAGAAGATAATTGTAAATCGATTTCATTGTTTAATGATTTTGCATATTCTATAGTTGGAAATGAATCTAATCCATTTGCTTGTTGATATTGTAATACTGCTAAATCGGCTAATGTTTCACTTTTACCAACTGTATCTAACAGTTCTTTATATTCTTTAGTATTTCTATTTATACAATTCATAATTAACAGAATTTAATTTGATTCAATATTAATGCTCTTTGATCATTATTCATTCCATTCCATTTAATACGTAGATCAGATGTAACTTTATTGCCATATTTAGTAGCCAATTGATTACTGTCTAAATTTTTAGATTCCCATTCGGTTATCGCATCTTGTTCATTACTACTAATCGCTTCTCTAGTAGCACCTAGATCTTTTAAATATTCAGCTATTTTTTCATCCTGACCTAAATATACAAACTTACCACTATTATCATGTACTCTCTTAATATATCCTTTAGTACTAGGTTTTAGGTCTTCACTCATATTATTACGAATTAACGCATAACTTTTATCAGTTTTACCATATACATCCATAGAGTTATACACTCCATTCTCTTCTTCTTGTACCATTTGTATATCCTCTGCTATAGTTTCTTCATCTATCGGTGGATCTCCTGGTTTCCTATTCTTTTCTGCTAAATCCATTATCATAGAATAAAATGGACTAGTTCTATCTAATTTTTCACCTAATGGTAATTCTGTAATTATGTGATCTGATTTAGACATTATTTGTGATATAGGATCGGATTTAGTATTCATAACTATTGGTGCTATGTAAGTAGACGATTCTTGCTGAAGTCGATTTATTGCTTGTTGAGATTTATCTACTAATTCATATTGCATTTGCCATGCTTCAGATAACCTAGGTTTTACGTTATTATTAAAATATTCAGTAGACCACCCTTCTAATTTAGACCATTCAGTAGCAGTCATACCAGAATCTTCTAACTTATATAATGGTTTTGTAACCCTTACGTCTATTGTTTGACCTTTGCCATTATCAAATGTAATAATATCTCCAACCTTAGCTTTTTTCCAATAATCTAAATTACCATCACTTGCATACCTTGTAGTAGCAGTTCTCTCTCCATTCATTATAGCATCAAAAGTAGAATTAGAGGTGATGTCAGATCGTTTGTTTTCACCATAATCATACTTCATTTGACCTCTAAATTGAGTTGGTTGTTCTACTATTTGTTCTTTAGGTTGTTGTGGTTCTGTTTCTTGTAATTCTCTCGGTATTTGTCCAGTAACGGTATCTATAAATCTTTGTAATTCTTTTTGCAACCAAGCGTATGTTTGTGGAGCTTTTTCGGGTAATTTTGCTAGTCCAATACCAATTTTAGGAATCTTCACTTTATCATAATTACCTGAGAAGAATTTATCAATAGCATTATTTATATCTTGTGTGATAATTCTTTTATTTTCTAATAACTCAGTATCAGTTTTAAATGCGTTAAGTTCATTTGATGGTAATTTTTTAGTCGATATTCCGAAGGTATTTGACTCACCTCTCATTTCTTTTGCTTGTCCGCCTAATCCTTTTCTAATATCGTTATCTCCAAATAAGTAAAATGTGTTAGGGTTAGCTTTTATATGATTTCTTGTAATAATATCAGTAGTATGAACTATATTACTTGTGGTAATTGTGCCAGGAAATTCTCCTGTAAATTTAGTAGTTATTTTTGGAGTTTGTTGACCGATTTCTATAGGTACTATAAATTGATCATAAGGATCTTCAGAGTTACCTAATTTATCAACTATATCGCCAGTAGCATAATTAAATCTTTCGCCAGCACTATAGTTAACCATATCTTTATCTTTACCAATATAATTAGCGATATTAACTTCAGCCATAGATTGACCTAATTCTTTATTAGAGTTAATCATAGAAGTATCTGATGTAGATTCTTTCATATAATAACCCTCTTTAGCATAACCTAACTTATTGACTAATTGATATATAGGGTTAATCCTACCATTAGTATCTTGTGTATAACCTACATATTTATAAATAATTGCATCACTTTGATCTTTGCCTTTATCTACATTGTCTCTAAACTGTACATATGTTCTAAAATTAGTTTTATCTTTATTTAATGCATTTCTTTCACCCCAATCTGATGTCATTTTGATAAATGGATTAGCATTAGATCTACGATTAGCTTTACCAGTTTCAGGATCTTTAATATATTCTATAGGTTGTTTATATTGAATACCTTTAATTTTATCAGATAATTCTTTAATGCCTTTATCTACTGTATAAGTACCGATTTGTTTAATTACATCAGAATTGTACCATAATGATTTATATGCTTGATCTATAACACTACTCATATTCATATCTTTATTACCATATGAAGTGAGCATATCTTTTATATAATTGTTATATGTAGTAGTGCCATTATCTAAATTAGCTAATACTTCATAAGGTACCATATTAAAGAAATTATTCATACCACTAGGATTACCCCCAGATATATAATATGCATATGCAATTAAGTCTTTAGCAAAATCTGATACTGGTGTAACAATCTTACCATCCTTAGTTTCTGTATATATACTTTGTAATAAACCACGCCATGCATCAGTATAATCATTCATAGATATAGCGTCTCTTTCTTTACCTATCGATGTAGTAAATAGTCTAGGTAAGTTATGTTTAATAGAATCTTCAATATTGGTTGGACCAGATTGTAATAATTTAAGCAATTTGTTATCCCTATAATCAGTTAATCTGGGATCTGCGTTAATACGTTTTATTAGTCGTTCAAATTGGGATACTACTGAATTTTCCCCAATAAATAAGTCCTTTTGCGTTTTACCTTGATCCTTTAACATTTGATCAAAAAATGGCATTGTGACTACAGATTTAACCTCATTTATGATATTATTAACTGTACGTTCTGACATAGTTTGAGAGTTTTTACTACCCGCTAATACTTGTTGCACAGCACTATCAAATGCTGGTGAAAATTCTAATATACTATTACCTAACCCATTTAATACTCGTTCGACTGAATTTTGATACTTCTCCCACAAATGCGTTTGCTTAAACATTGGTTCTACGTTAGTAAATAATGAAGCTTCATTACCAATTACCGATTCCAATGCATTTCTGAACATATTTAACCTAGTAGCATTAGAACCATAACCGGCTGTGTCTATTTGTGATACTCTCATTAAGTTAGTTAATGCTTTACCATATGTTTGAAATTGTTCATAATACTTTAACATACCTAATTGAGCATCATACCATTCCCATGTTCTATCTTTTGGTTCTGTTAATATAAATTTCTTAAGTCTAGCCTCACTATTGATTACTTTTGCATAGTTATTATTAGTACCATCATCAGTTAAACTATATACTGTTTGAATATCGTTATCACTAGTTTTAGCTTTCATTGTATTATCTACTAAATCAGATTTACCAGCTATTTGTGCTAACCTAGATCTTTCTGCTTCGTATTGTTTAATAATCGGTGTTTTCCATACTTCTTTCCATTTTAATTGATCATCTACACCAATTTTACCTGCAAATTGATTTTCCCATGTTTTAGCCACATCCCTAAGTATAGGTTGTGGTAAATAATACAACGTATTCTTACCGAAGCCAGTCCTAAATAATAGACCAGCTACATCATAAGTATATGGATTAAAATTAAGTTGCAATATATACGGATCTTTAGCAGCATCTACGTGAGCAGATATCATAGCTGATAACCAATTCATAATAGGTACACCATCTTTATCATATTCTTCATATAAATTATCTAAATTTAATTCTGACATTAGGTTAGGAGTACCTTCTTGAGTTTGTATACTAGTATCTAGTGCCATTTTGACCATACTAGTTAATACATGATGAGATGTATGTAAAGCAAACGGTCCTATACCTTCCCCAGCGCCTATGTTTTGATTTTTTGTATTTAATTGATGTCTAGGAAATGCTAAATCTAAACTATTTTTGGAATCCCTTAATAATGCTGGTGCTAAATCCTTTACAACATCTTGTACTGGACCAGTAACCGCATCTAATGGTATAGTAGCATCTACGTAACGAGAATCAGATGTAATGTTAGCTAAGTACATATCTAACAATAAATTTTCTACAGCTGCTTGACTATTGTCTGCCATAGATATATCATGATCGTATTGTACTTTTTCTAATTTAGGTTCTGAACCTATGGTACTATACCATTTATCTTCTTTTTCATTATAGTATAGATTATTAAATGCCCCATATTCCTTTCTACCTCTGATATCATTGAAATCTTCAATATTTGTTCTAACAATATCTCTACCAAACTTAGGAGACCAATTTGGATTATTTTTCCATTGTTCGTAAAAATAGTTTATTTCATCTTGACTTTGATTAGGTTCGCTAAATTTATCATATATAAAATCATAATTATGTGATGCTACAAACATTTTATCAATATCAAAGTCAGAACCAGTAAATGTAGTTATTTCTGATGGTAGTACAATAGTATCTCCAGATGATTCTGGTAGTATATCTACAATTGTTACTGGTACAATAGATGATTGACCCTGAGTTGGTATACGATAGGTATATAAAGCAAAATCTTGATCTGTTATTAATTTTCTAAGTTGATCATAAGTCATATCCTTATATGCTGGAACTAATTGTTTTAACATATTTACAGATATCATTGCCTCAGCTCTATTCTTAGGATCTTTAAATCGCAGTTCTTTATTTTTAGCATATGAATACTCTCTGCTACCATCTTCTAATTTTACAACATTAGCGTTTGAATTTTTAAATCCAAAGTTAGACATTTGTATAAAAGCATTACCAGGTAGATTAGTGTCTATGATAGATTTTTTAACTTGTGATAATAACCTAGACTGTATCCATGCCATAGATGGTATTACAGATGGTTGTATTATATAATTACCTTCATTATCAGTCTTTAACGCATTTATCATATTTTGTGGCATAGTACCACGCCATGCATCCTTTTGTAAGAACGCATATAATGTTTTAGGTTCTACGTGATAATCGCCATTAGCATCTTCTGTAATACCTGTTTTATTTTCAAAGTCTGCTACTCCTCTCCTAGTAAGATCATTCATAGCTTGTAACCAAGTATTTTGCATCTCAGCACCATCCATATCTTTACCACCTACATCATAATGTGCGTTATGATCTATACCAAATATACCCTGTTTAAGTACTTGACTACCTACCATTTGTTTATCTTTATCATGTGGATCAGTAGCTAATTGTCTACGTAAATATTTAAATTCCCTATTACGTACATATAAGTTATCTAGTGGTTTATTTGGATCAAATATCAGATTTTGATTATCATCATATACCCTATCATATTGTGATGCACCTAACTTAGTAACAGAATCAAATGACATAGTACCTATATCATTTGATTTCATAAAATCTGATAACTTTTCTAAATCACTTCCTTTCACCATTCTTTTAAATATGGTAAAATATGCAGTTTTATCATATGTGGGTACACCTAAACCACCTTCAAATTCCTTACCAAAATACATCATTTTTAATGGTTGAAACGTAACAGCAGCAAATGCGTCTAATTCTTCTTTAGCAGTAAGTTCCTTATCAGACATTAATAAGTTATACGCTTCTTCTTTTTTAGGATTCCATTCTCCAATTGCTCTACTAACTGCCCTATAGAATTCTGGAGAAGTTAACGTCATACCATCCGTTTGATCATTATTTTTAAGACCTTTTAATAATCTACTAGTTTCATCTTTAGCTAATTTATACAATTCTTCATATGGTTTATCACTATTCATCGCTTCATATATGTCAGAATATCTATTTGGTGTAGCATCTTGTGCTAATTTTAAATATCTTTGGTATAATGTACCAGTATTAGTTTGAACACCATCTTTATCTGGTATGCTACCTAAATATTTATCTGTTAACGTATTGTGTGCAGTTTTAGCATTAACTATATTAGATGCTAATCCATATTGTCTATAAGTAGGTTTATCTAATATATCTAATCTCAACATTAAACCAGTAGAGTTAAGTGCTGATAAACGTTTTACTTTATCTGCATTATCTTTAGCAAATGCCATATCACCATGAAATAACTTATCAAACTCAATAGTACCCATAGCAGATGTTAATGCGTATCTAGATATCATTTCTAATGCTGCTTTCATTGATGGTCCATTCGCAGTATCTACAAATCCACGATTAATAGCTATTCTATTAAGTTCTTCACCATCTATTAAATTTGCACTTTGTATAATATTCTCAATTTTAGATATACCATTTTCATCTCTCGCAAAAGTACCTATAGAATTTTGTATATCACTAAACTTTCTAGATTTTAAACTAATTATACCTAATTCATCTAACATTAATAGCGTATCGTTAACTTGTCTAGTAAGTATTTGTTTAACACGTTGGGTTAAATCTCCACGTTTAGACATATCAAATAAATTAACTTCTTTGCTTAGTTCAGAATCAAATCCTGGAAAATATCTAAATCTATAACCATTACCATCATTCAAAATCATTTTAGTATCATACTGATGTCCTTCAGAATCTATTTCTTTAGCTTCTCTATAATGATAATTCTTATATAACCTATTTTCTCTAAATGCATCTCTATACTTTCTTTGTTCTGCACCAGACAAAGCATCAAATTGTTTAATAGTTAACTTAGTGTCACCTTCTGATTCCCGTTGTTCATTTACTTTATCTAAAAAATTAGTTCTACGCGTAATAGCGTCTTGAATAGCAGCATGTTCACCTAATAAATATTTGGTAAATATATTTACATAACCATCAGTTAAAGTATAACTATCTTTCTTATTGAAATCTAAATTAAATTGTGGTAATTCTAAACCATCTATAAGAAAATATGTTTTTTTATCTGCTAATGTAGGTATAGTCAATTTGCCTTTAGTGATAGCATTCATTTTTAATAGGGTATCTTCTATGTTAGAAATATCTTGATATTCCCTACCCTTGTCATATCTATCCCCTTGAAACATAGTTAATATAGTATCTACGTTTAGATCACTTCGTAGTTTACCCTCTTTTATTAGTTTTGGTAGAAAGAATGATGAATTATGATTAATGGTTTCAGTATCTAATTGATGTAAGTAATCAGTATCTTTTAAATATTCAGATAAAGACTGAGTTAAGAAATTATATTCAGAATATGCATATACCCTATGATTATCTGCGCCTAACACACTATCATCTTCAGAGTTAGGGTTAGCTAATACATTATCCTCTGCTAACATCCTAATTGCTTTAGCTTCACTATTATTTAAATATCTAATAGGACTAATTAATGGTTTACCTATACGTATACCTTCTTCGTTATCTACTAGTTTAGGTAAATAGTCTAAGAAGAACTCTCTAAGGGCATATATCTTCGATGTAGAGCCTTGTTGTTGCTCCCTAATCATATTATATACCTTTTCTCTAAAAGTGGCTCCTGGGAACCTATACGCAGCCTGAATTATAGTTGTATGATCTACGCCAACTTCAATACTATTAAACATCTTTACTAAACTGTCTATTGCTTTACTCGCAACAAAATCTTTGGTACCAACATAATTATTAAGTTCTACAAATTGATTCTTAAGTTCAGCTATAGTATTTCTACCATTTTCAGTTTTATACCTATTAGTCATAGCAAACATAGTAGACCATTCTCTTGCTAATGTATTAGCTCTACGTTCGGTATCTGCTTGACTAAAGTCATATTGCATACCACCTTCTTTACCTCTAAATATAAAATTTATAAAATTATGTCTATGTTTTTTAAATGTTGTCCATAATTGTGTTTGTAGCATTTCGTTATTTTGAATTCTACCATATAAATCTGAATAAAAAGATACCTTATCTACACCATCCTCTTGTAATTTACGTTCTGCCATAGTTTGAGTAGTTGTGTCATAAGCACCTAATTCTTGTATGATACGCATTTTACCAATAGTATCTGCTTTATCCTTAAGTCTAGACATCATCGTTGCAGTATCTTTAGCATCGTGAACTTCACGCATTACATTAAACCATGCTGTTTGAAAATCTGCATAATTTGTCAAATGTGTATTTGGGTTAGGGGTGGATGAATTTTTTAATGTTTGAAATAGTAACTTAATATTATTTGATGCAGTATCTTTAGAAGAAAATTCGTAAGATGCAGCACCATATGTTTGATTTCTATTTGCTATAGATTTAGGATCTTCTAAATTGGTTAAAAGATCGTTCATTTCGTGTGATTTTAAACCTAAACCACTTAGTTTGTTTACAATATTTGGTAAAAATACATTATCCCAATTATCTAATATTTCACCAAATAGATTAGCTTTTACTAATGCAGCATTAGCTGCTTCACCACCTATTTCGTTAACTGTTTTATTTGCAATTGCTTCTAAATTAGTAACTACATCATAAGTTTTATCAAAGTTAACTTTACCTTTGAAATCAGACATTTCTTCAATGCCATTTTGCATTATTGTTTCAGATGTTAAACCATTTATAATTTCATTAAAGTGTTCTGAGGAATGAATGTTGTGTAAAACTGCACCATTAACAGTTAACCCTACACCTGCGTTAGGATCATCTCCATACGCTTCTTTAAATTTCCTTACATTTTCTTGATCTGGTTTAATAAATCTATACGCACTATTGTCTATTGCTTTAAATAGTCCATCTACATTAGTAAATTCTGGTCTACGATTTAATACGTATTGATTTACAAATTGTGATACAAAATCAGTAATACCTTTTATAAATTTTTTAATAATGCCATCTGTTGGTTTAACTTCTGTACTAAGTCTTTCTAAAGAATGTGTTCTATATAATTCTGCTAAATACTCACTAGCTTGTTCATCAGTAGTGTTAGGGTTAATTACTTTTTTTCTAACTTCTTTATATAACTCTTGGCGTTGTGCATCTGTTAAGTATAACATTTCTACTCTATGAAATGCTTCATGGAATGGTGCACCTTCTATGGCTCCATTGTATAATGTCATACCATCTGATTTCATAACTGACCAAGCATACCTAGAATTACCAGATCTACCCATTACCTTTAATATCGTGTCAGAATATTTATATTTACCACCAGTAAGTCTAGATAGCATTTTACGATACTCTGGTAATTCTTTTGATTTATCACCTTTTCTATATAATGACGTAAGTATCCCTAAATCTTCTATATCCATTGCTTTACCTTGGACAGGAGTAGTAACTACGCCTTTTCTAACCCTCTTAGCAGCACGTTCCATATTAGCTTGTGCTTGTGCACGAAGTTCATCATCGGATAGTAACGTCTTAGTACCTTTTGCTATGGCTTCTAAATCAGCCATTCTTTTTAATTGTACCTCCCTTTCTTCTGCTAATATATCTTTTTGTGGTATTTCTGTAACTACTTCACTAGGTTGACCTATTCCAATAGCTGTTACTCTATCTGCATTACCACTTTTATCGATTATACTATTATACGTTATGTTCTCTCCTTGTTCTGCTTTAGTGATGATTAATCTATCTACTCTTTTATTGTATGGGCTACCGTTTTCATCACGCATATCTATGTCTTCTGTAATATAAATCGGAGTACCTACTGGTATAGTAGTTAGATGTTGATCAAATGCAGTTTTATCTTTAGATAATGTTCTATCTGAATAATAATCTATACCATTTTCATTCTTATACCAACCTTTAACTTTGGTTTTAGTTGGTTGTTTTGGTTTTGTAGTACTTCTAGGTGCGGGTTTCTTTTCTACTTCTGCATTCTTAGCAGATCCATCACCAGGTGCATTATTGTCTATAGTCCTAGGTTCATTGGAATGAAATACAGTAGAGAATACTACTTTTACATCTTTTTCTAATGGTTCATTAGGTGTTAAGTCTGTTTGTATAATTCCATTATCTACTAAAAATGATTCATATGGTTGACCTTCTTCAGCTTTGATACCATGTAATTCAAATGAATATGGCATAGTTTTACCTAACATATTTGCTTCTACAGACATATTTTTGACTCTTTGCAGATATGCTTCAAGTTGATCAATATCTGCTTCAGTAGCATTGTATGGGTCTAATACACCATCTACCCCATAGCGTAATACATGAGCATTGCTATCAATAAATAATTGTTTAGATGCAAGATAATCTCTAGTAGCATCATATTTATTATCATTAGGCTTTAATTCAGTTTGATTACCCCAATATACTAGTAGATCTAACATGTTTTTATATGTCATTTCATGGTCTCCTTCTATAGTAACTCCTAATGAATTATCGTCATTTCTTAAAATAGTATCTTCATTTACATCTTTTCCGGTTTCATCTTGTCCCCTTGCTATATTCCTAAGAGTATTTGCAATAGCTCTAGCCAAACCAATAGAGTTATGGCTATTCATACCTATCTTGGGTAAATTAAGTTTTAATAAAGAACCATCTCTACCGTTAACTGTCATACTACCAGGCATCAATACGAATATACCACCACCACCATTGGTAGATTGTTGTAACGCACCATATCTAATACCATCTCTATCAAATACTACATTAGATTTGGCTTCCCCAATAGGTTTAGTAGCATACCCTAATACTAATTCTTCTTTAACACGATCACCTGTAGTAGAATTAATAAATTCATGATAATATTTACCATCATTACTATCTTTATGTAGTTTTAATGGTATAGATTCTTCATTTAAATATGAATTACGACCACCTTTATCTTCAGTAGAATGTTTAGGTAATAGATTCCATTTGCCATTAGTTCTAGTAAGTGCATTAGGATCTATTTTAACTTTACCATCTTTAGAATTAAGCATCTGAGTAATTAATTCTAATCTAGCATTAGATTTTTTAGCAAATAAATCGCCTTCACCAGCACTAGATTTATCAAATAGGTATATACTATGTGAATCATTACCATATTTGAATGTATATGCTATTGGTAAATATTTTATCAAAAAATTAATATGATCACTTTTATCATTAGGGTTTAATGTTTTATCATTATCAATGTATCGTTTAAATAATTTGACCGCATCATCTCTATTTTTTCTATCTATTTTGTATTGCTTATCAGCAGTATCTTTATGTACGTCATCGTAATTTTCACTTATTCCTAATAACCCTTCTTTAAAGTTTTTAGTATCTACTGTAGGATCTGATAGTAACTTTTGAGTCTTTTCTACTTGAAAGTTATCTGCGGTAACATTACCCTCATGATAACTCGATTCCAAAGGTTCGTTAGCTCTATCTAATTTATCAAACTCATCTGCAGACTGTGGTTCAGTAGTTTCTATTTTACCTTCAGTAGATTTAGGCTGAAAATTAGGATCATTTGCCTTACGTAATTCTTCGATATGATTAAATATTGTTTGTCTAATATCTACTGCAGCCTTTTCATGTCCATCTGGTGTATTATCGTACATTTTACGATACTGTTTACCAGTACCTATATCTATAGTAGTAATCAATACCCTATTGTCTGGAGTTTTATCAATAACTATACCCAATCTATTATCACCAGTTACTAATGGTGACCTAGTTGGTTGATTAATTAAAGCTCTAACTTCATCTGCAGTAATATTAATAGCTAATACATTTTTAAGATCTTCTTGTTTTTCTTCATTAGTTTTCTTAGCATCTGCTTCAGATTGTAATTCTGCAGCTGTTTTTATAGTAGTATTAGCGGGTGCAACTGGGGTATCTACTTTCTTTTGACTTACTTTTTCTACTTGACTAGCAGCTTTATTCTTTTTTTCTAATTCGCTAATAGCACGTTGCATTTCAGATACATTAGATAGCGCTTTTATAGCATTATCTGAATAATGATTCTGTGTATTAAGTTTAGATTGTAAATTATAATCATCAGCAAGTTCACTAGCTTCAGGATATTGATTTTTTACTGCATTAAATTTATTATTATATTCATTATCTAATACATCTAATGGGCTAGCATATTCTGTATCACCAGTATCCATCCATACTGGTTCATTATTTTTATTAGACATCTGTACTAAAGTACCAAGATCGTCATCATTGTAAATAATGTTACCTCTATGATTGGTAAGTCTTTTTTTAACAACATTATCTCTCTCTGTAACTAAATCTTGTAGTCGTTTGGTAATATTATCGCTTACTTCTGGTGTAACATTATCCATCATATCATTAGTATGATCTAATATACGTTGATTAATTAATTCACCACGTACTTTATTTACTTGTTTAGTGATATTTTGTTGAGCTATATAATTAGATACATTCTGATACATTTCATTATATGCCATACGTTCAACATCAGATGCTTTACGACCAATGTCGGGCATCATCTTAGACGACTCTCTTCTAGTATCTTTAACTGCATCTTTCAATAGTTTAGCTTCACGATCTCTACCAGCAGCTTCTAATTGAGTTATAAATGATTGTAATGTCGATACAGGATAAGTATCTCTAATTTTAAGTATATCGGCTTCAGTTTTAGTATCTTTACCACTTCTTTCAGCCATTATTCTTTCAGTAGCAGACAGATTTGGATTATGCAGATTCATATCTATATGAGTATCCATCAAAGATAATGACTCTTTACCTAAAGCTAATAAATCATTCCAATATTGTTCTTGATCTGCCCTATACTGTTCACTATCACCAGTTTCAATATTCTTTTGATTTAACAGATTAACAAAATTTTGAGCTTCATTTTGATTATTAAATATTGCATCACCTACAGTACCGTTAGTATCATCATTAATAGAGAATGTATTATCATCATTAGATACTACTGAATACCTATCTCTAGTAGCAGTTCTATTGGGGTTGTTAATCCATGCTGATGTATTATCTATCCATGTTTTTTGTGAATCTAATCTATTTAAAGCTAACTCAGCTATTTTATTTTGATATTCTGGTTTAAATTGTGCTATTTGGGCAAATACATGTGGATTGCTATTTCTTAGTCCAATTAAATTTTCGATTTGTTTAGATACTTTACTATATTGCGCATCATCTAATGCACCAGATTCATATGCTATCTTAGCACCTTGTCTAATAGAATTATCATCACTACGTGCTATAAACTGTATTAATGATCTTTGATTAGCTTTGCGATCTTGAAAGTGTTCTGTAACGCTAGTTAATCCCCCCATCGCAGCACCAACCATAAAGTCATCTAAATTCTTTTTAGCATTTTGCCACGAAAATGGATTAGTACCAAAATAAGGACCATGTTCCTCATCGTTACCAGTAATCTGATCTGTTAACCAATTAGCAACTTGTTGATTTGTTACTTGTGCATATATTTCTGCACCTTGTGCACCTGAACTAATTAATGCTTCTTTTACAACGTTGCTAAATACTGCTGGGTTGTCTAATTTATCAAGATCTGAACCTACTTCTTTAACTATAGCTCTAGCTATTTTACGATTCATATCGCCACCAATCAACCTACGTTTAAGGTTAGGGGTAAGAGCTAATTCAATAGCTGCATTTATCGGACCTACCACTAAAGCTGCTACAGAAGCATCTGTAATACCAAAACCAGCATGTCTGAATTCATTATAGGTCATATTACCATTAATCATAGTAGATGGTGTGATCATCCCTATAATTGTCGAAGGTCTCTCCTTAAATAAATTATATGTCTTTTTAGCATTATCTACTAACCCAATGCCTTTGTTTCCAACTGATTCACCTAATTTTCTCTCTAATTCTTTAGCAGCTATATATGATTGATTAAGGGTAACTGCCTCAGATTCTGGTACTGCTGCACCGGCTAATCGACTTAACCCAACTGCTTGACCTATACCACTTTCCCCAATTGTAGTACCAAGTGATTTACCAATTCTGACTCCGTTAGCTGCGATCTTAGATATTGCGCTAAGTGTACCTTCTGCTGCTAGTCTTGTACCACCACCAATCACAGAATATTCTACTAAAGATGATAAACCATGACCAAGATTAGATGAGAAAGCAACTAAATTATCAGAAGCACCTGCATCTCCTTTTAAACTACCAACAGCAAAACGATTCATATTATCATTCTGCCATTGTTCTACATCAGCTATAGCATTTATTGCGTCGTAATCTGCTTTAAACCCTTTACCTCGCACTGTACTACCTATTGCCTCTAATATATCATTAGTACCAGCATTAAAATTACGTATAGTAGGAGCCATTTCAGATACACCTTTAGCAAATAAGCCAGCAAATGCAGCTAATACGTTTTGACTGATAGGTTTTGGTCCATGCTCGTTAACTATAGAATTACCAGCTAACTGTATTCTAGCTATTTCTGACATAGTGCCTATAAATTTTTTAGCTACATAATCTCCAATTTCTGGTGAATATTTTGGATAGTAATATTCATATACTGGTTCTGTAGAAGGTTTCATTGCAGTAACTCCACCAGCTAATGTACCAATTATACCACCTATACCAGCTGTAATCGCTGCTCCTGGACCTGTTTCAGATCCTAAGACGCCTCCAATACTAGCACCAGTACCTGCAGAACCTATTATCTTAGAAAAGCCCTTATTTAGCCCTACATTGCTTAGGGGAGTACCTGCTAAACTAGTAGCCGCGTCTAAGGTATGTAATGCCCCACCAACAAACTCACTATTCCACACAGATTCCCACCAATTTGGCTTACTTGGATCAATGTTCTTTAGTATCTCATCTGGTTCGCCTTTAGCGATTGCCATAATAGCATCATTGCTTAATATAGGATTGCCATCATTGTCTAAAGTAGTAGTTGCTTGAGCTACCTTTTGTTCTTGTTTACCAGTTATAGGATCTGTAACAGTATAAGTCTCACCAGCAGGATGTATCTTACCTAGATACTTTTTATAGACCATATCTGGATCCGCTTGTTCAAACTGTGGTTTACCTAATGCAATATCCTGATCGCTAGCTTCTACGATACCAGTACGTTTCATCGCATGCTCTTCTTCAGGTTTTGATAAACCTGTTTGAAATGAAAAGTCATTTAACAAAGTAGGCAGCTGTTGATAAGCTGCCGTTTGTACTAAATCCGAAGTCTGTGTAGCAAACGGATTACCAGTAGCACCAGGATTATTCTGATTTATTAAATTTTGTCTAAGTTGTGCAAGTGATGATTGTTGTGCACCTTGAAAGTTAAATGGTCCCATATATTATTTGCCTTCTCCTTGATCTTGTAATTGTTCTTCTAATGTATCATACTGATCACTATAATTCTGAGTATTGTAATTCTGTAGAATATAGTCACTATTCGCGTCTATCTCTTGATTAGCGGCTTGTTGTGCAAATTGTTGTGCTTGTTCCTGTGAAACATTAGGATTTTGTAAAGCAGCTGTTAGATATTTTTGATATGCTATTTGCCATTGACCAGCCAATATTCCCTGTACCGGATCTCTACCTAATGATCTAGTTAAACCTAACCCCATAGCAGCATCACGCATTTTAGCACTATTCCTATCCAAATATGAATTTTCTACTGCTGCTGTAGATGCAGCACTTAACGATTCGTTAAATGGCATTAGCATATGTACAGCATAATAATTTTGACCATCTTTTTCATTATTTAACTTTAATCCTTTACGATATGTCATTACTGCCCTACCTTGTCCAACATTTGCTAATTTACCTTCTAACATATCTAATAAGTTACTTTTAGATACATTTACACCAGGTAATTTAGAATATCTCTCAACTATATCATGCATTTTTTCTTTTTCCACATACGCATCTGTTTGAGCATATAAACTAGGGTTAGTTGCATCTTTAGTTTGTATTGGCTTGATCTCCCCAGTACTACTAATTTTTAAATCAGGTGGTAAATTATCAGATATAAACTTAAGTAGATTAGGTAATTGTGCATACGTGTTTCTAATTTCTGCTTTTTTATCCTCTATTGCACCAAGAGCACTGTGTTTTCCCCTAATGCCAAAATCACCACCTGCATAATTAGCGGTATCGTTAATGATATCATTAAACATACTAGGTTCATAATCTGATAAGGGTACCCCTAAAGGATTAGTAAGCAATGGTTTATTTAGTCCACTTCTATGTAAATTAGTAATTCTAATAGGAATTGTTTCTTTATCATCAGTTAACGTTTGATTACCAGTTCTTTCAAATATTTCATTGTTTTTATTAGGAGCAGTTCTCCATGTAGCATTTGGTTGTAAATATTCAAGTACTTTATTAGAAGCATCGGTAACCGTCATTGCATTAACCAAAGGCATATCAGATCTATTACCTGATCTTGAAGCAGCTTCAGATTGTTGCCTAATTTGAGATTGTATTTCACCCATCATACCATTAGTTATATAATCTTTTAACTGATCGCCAACAGATTGTGGTAATATAGTACTAAAATCATTTACAAATTTATTCATCTGTTGTATAGACGCACCACTTTTACGTAACTGGTTATATGCGTTTCTAAATCCAGTTATTTGACTAGGGTTAACTATATTAAATGTTCCGGCAATAGTTGCATCAGAAAGTTTAAATAAATTATCAAGATTTGGTATGCCATGAGATTTTAAATTATCACCGTATGCATTTGCAATAGCTTGTGCTTGTGTATTTCCAGCTATATTTTTAGTATTAATCCACCAACTAGATAGACTTGGTGGAGAAGCCACACCACTACCAGCAGTTTTGGTACTTCTACTACCTATACCTGTAGCATTTGGTCCATATCTATATCCATACTGCATCTCTAATGCATATTGTGGATTAATTCTAAGATTCTGTACACGATGTTCATTGGCAGCTTGTTCCATTTGCATACCTACCCAATTTCTGGCTTTATCTTGTAATGTATTACCAGAAATTTGACTTAATTGATCAGAATTCATTTGACCAACTGTTCTTAACGCATCTTGATAATACATTTGACCTAATTGATCACCTTCAATAAACGCATTTAAATTCTTTTGCGTAGCTTCATGTAACCTATCTTGAGATATACCGTATACTTCTAATTCATTATTATTACCTTGATATCCAATGTGTTCTGGTTGTAGTGCATCATAATATTTAGCGGTAGCAGTAGCTATATCTCTATATGGTACCAGGTTTCTATGAAATATACCTTTCATTTGATTGCCTAATGCATCTTGACCACCAAATCCCAACGTATCATAGTTACTATAGTCTACACCATGCCAATTAGGGTTAAATAAACCAGCTGCTTGTAATCTTTGTGATAATTCTTGATCCTGTAGCATTTGATCTCTAGATTGTCTTAATTTAGCTAAACCAGCATAATCTACATTACGTATAGTGTTATTAATCATAGATCTACCTTCTGGTGTCTTAATTAAATCAGGATTATCCATCAATTGTTGTGCTATTGGTTGAAATTTGCCAATAGTCATATTATAATTATTCTGAGTATCTATGTTAGATGGAGATTGAAATTGAGCATATTTTTCATAGAATTGGTTCATCTGGTCATTAGCAGCTTGAACCTGTTGATTCATTGCAGAGCCTATTTGATATAACTGTGCAAATGGTATTGGCAATACATCATTTACAAATGACGCTTGCGCTGGTTGATCATATCTATTTACCATATTATACGGTTTTCTTTTTTGGAGTTATTCCATATTGACCTAATATCCTTTGTGTTTCTGCTGATGAGACTCCCGTATCCCAATACATTGCCAAAGCATCTGCTAAAGATTGATTCTGTTGTAATTGTGCTTGTCTTTGCATCTGTACACCAGCAAATTGACCTAATTGACTAATACCGGCAGTAGTAAATGACCTTTGTGCAGCTCTATTTCTAGCATTGATTTCGTTAATTCTACGAACTTCATTAGACGTATCTGTACCTACCTGATATTGAGCTTGCCCTAGTTGTGCAAGATACTGATTATTCATATCTTGAGCTTTGATATTCATATCCATTAGCTGAGACCTTGTATTTGCCGCATTAGCTGCCATATAAGCTGCTCTCTGACCTGTGTTAGGGGATATGTTCATCGCATTATAGTTCTGCGTTGTTTGAGCTCTCATGAGGTCATTGCGTATCGCCCTAATATCAACCCTACGTCTACTCATATTATCTAAATATTGAGATGAGTATTGGTTCTGTACTACAGGCTCTGTTTCTGATCGTCTGCCACTAAATAAATTATATGCCACAGGAGCTAATTGACCCAGCATACCCATAATAGTACCAAATTTATTTTGCGGATTCGTATTGGGTGTATTATTATTGACATTATTAGTAGAGCCCATAACTGGACCAACCGATGTATTTGTATTGTTTAAACTAGTTAGATTTGAAGGATTTGCTACATTAAACTGTGACTGAATACCAAACTGTGGTGTAAAAGCATTAGTTAACCCAGTAGTAATTGATTGAGTGTTTAATGGACCTGTTTTAGGTGGAGTGATAGAAATACTATTATTTTGTAAATTAGTATTTGTTGGTTGTTGAGTATATTGATAATTTGTATTATCCCCAGGAGCAACATTGTACCAATTAAAGGGTTTATTAGTATACGTATACGATTTTAATATATCGTATGGTACTTGTCTTGCAACATACGGATTCAAATCTGTACCCCCTGTACCACCTTCATGAGCAAATACCCTAGTATTCTTAATATTTTTAGTTTTTTGATTTGTCTTACCTTTCCTCATTTTATCTAATTCTTGCATATTTAATAAAGCATCGTAAGCTACATTAGCATGTTTTTGATTTAATTCTTTAGCTTTATTTGCTCTAGCATCATTATACTTTGATTTTTTATTATACATTTTAGAGATAGCTTGACCAGCCTCTGCAAATGTTTGGTTAGTACCAGGAATTTTATTAGACCCTAATACAGAATTTGGTGCATCGATTAGTACATCATCAGCATCTTTACCACTACCTTGATTTATGGTTTGTATACCTTGTTGAGGATCTCTAACTACTTCACCTTTGCTAACTGCAGCTAAATCATTATTTATAGGAATACCTCCTTGAGCATAAGCTAAAGCTAGTTCATTATTATGCCACCAATCTGCCATTAACTGTGAAGATATGGCTTGAGATTGATTATTACGTTGTAATTGAGTTTGTATACCCAACTGTTCTTTTTGCTGCTTAAGTGCGTTATCTTCTGCTCTACTACCAGATACTAATCCCATTACACCACCTATAGCAGCTCCCCACGGTCCAAATGCAGCACCAGTTGAAGCACCGCTCATTGCACCAGATACTGCGCCACCTAAAGCGTATGCTGGAACTTTATTAATTGAGTTTTCTGCATAAAAAGGTACTTGAAACTCTGGAAAATCTTGTACTCTTTTGGTTTTTTTCTTTTTCATTATATATCAGATATTCTGTAGATGGTTTCTACATAAGGTATGTTAAAATTATTATCTGTAGGTTGTATATTATATATCTCTTTAAGCCATTTACCACGCATTCTACCTATATTTGTAGATACTTCTCTTGGTATTGATATCCTATATGTATCTTCTCGTTTACCATCCCATATCTGTTCCTTAGTGACCATATTAGATAGTTGAGTAGTAGTTTCATATGCCGCATTTAATACTGTAGCATTATCTATATTTTCAGCATAAAATTTAACATTATCAAATACTTTTGTACTAGCAAAAGTATCATTTGCTATAAATTCTATATGTGATGAACTAGGTATATTATCAAAAAATAAATTAGTACTATTTGAATTGTGTCTATAAAATGCATTACTAGATGTACTTAACTTTTCTTCTATAGACACTATGATGTCATCAGTATTGATGAACCACTTTGGTTTATATGTTAAAAATGATGTAAATCCTTTAATCTGTTCATTAAGTAATAGATGATCATATGATATTAAACCGTTTTTAGATTGATCCAATACAATATGTGCGTTATTATATTTTTGATCATAAGTAGCTATAACGTTATCAATTACATCTAATTTATATTTATTTAAATGTGATTGTACGCCATATATCTTCGATGATGTGTCAGTTTGACCATAATATGAAACAATTTCTGCTCTATCGTGATCATACCAAAACATTAACGATGGCGTTACGCCAACTCCATTAATAGCATTCTTCTTAGAACCATTATGTAAAGTAAGATAATCTATTCTATCTAAAACGTCACCTTTACCTAACTGTAACATGCTAGCATTATTATCTTGAATCAATGATCTAGTATTTACAGACAATACTCCAAATGCACTGTCTTGCCAAGCAAATAAATTATTTTTAAATACTTTTAAATTATTTATTGAACCGTATCTAGAATCTAAATCTAAATAATCAAATGGTCTAAAATTTAACCAAGAATCTAATACTTCTTCATTAGTCTTTTGTTGAGATGAGTAATGTATACGATAGTCTACTGCATTTCTACTTTTATCATATGTGCCTAATGAAAAGTATGGTTTGACTGTACTATTAGCAGAATATGCTGTATTATAACCATAAAATGCATCTGTTTGTGTATAAGTAGTATATATAGATCTAAATGGAGTTAACCCAGATTCAGTCATGACTTTATCAAAGTTACCAAAGTCTTGCCATTGTGTACCATGTGCTAAACTCAAATTAATACTACTTTCACAAGGATAATAACATGCGATAGTATTTAAAAAGTCTATATCATTAGGACCTAATAACCCAGCATTACCTTGTGCATACCCACTATGAGCGTGTACATAATTATGTATACCGATATAAGTATCACCACCAAATACATAAAAAGTATGATTAGAAGTATTGTCAGTAATATCTTCAATAAACCCAGTTGTAAGATATTGTGTACTTTTCCTAGCTTCATACGTTAATCCACCATAAGGTATTACATTCTTTTTTAAATTACATAAATATGTAGTACCTAAGGATAGCATATCTAATAAATGCTGTTCTATATGTGCTACGGTACCCCTACCAAAATATGTCGTATATTTAGTCGTAGCGGTACCAGGACTAGTTATAGTAGTACCGTTAAATAGCGTACCCACTGCAGTTATGCCTTCACCACACATTTTTATAAACGGTATTACATTGGCAGAATAATCACTATTGCTATTCAATGAAAATACTGTACTCGGACCATGTGGACCACCGTCCATAGCAGTAGCGTATAAACCTCCACCTCTAATAACCCAATTAGAATAAGACCAACCATTCATTGATTGGCTCTGTGAAAATCCAGTAGACCCAAACGGATGATCCGTAACATTATTTAAATCATTATTGTAAACTATATCTCGTAGTTCACATGTAACAGATCCTGATATGGACGATAACGTATCAATAAGTGCTTCTGTGTAAGGTACAAAGTATTTAGCACTAACACCAGCAGTTACTGGCGTAGATGGTGTTGTAATAGTAGAACCAGGACTATGTTGTAATAATAACATATTATAGCCACGAGTATACGACATACCTGTAGTATAACCAACATTACCCCAATCAGTACCACCATTACCATTACTTCTACCGGCTAATATAGTCACTGAATGGCTATCGGTATATGGTGTAATAGTATCAATAGAAAAATTTCTACGCATATTAGATATTAAACCATACATAGGTTCAATATATAATCTACCAGATAAATAACTTTGAAAATCATTTCTACTTACATTTATATCTGGTGATGTAAAATTAAATAATTTAGTAGTATCATAATTAGTAGTACTACCTTTTATATGGTAATTATACTGACTAACATCTTCCCATATGGTTAATGCACTAGATGGTCTAATGACTACATCATCTGCATATCTACCACAAGATGGTATCCAAAATGGAAATACGTTATTATATGTCACATTACCTTGTGTACCACCATGTATGGTTTTGGATACAATACCTTGAGTAATTATACTTCTATCGTCTATACTTCTTTCTGCCCTAACAATTTCTATTGCTACAACATCATGATTTGTTAATAAAGATATGTTTTTAAAAGTAAATTCTAAACCTATTGGGTATGTACCTACACTAAACCACTTACCTCTAACCGTACCGGAAGTAACGTTTTCTAATGGTATATGTACGTTGACATCAAATAATCTATGTTCAGCTTCACCCATTGATGGCATTCTAATGTCCGCTATCCAACTAACTGGTGTAGTTTGTCCTTTTTTATTTCTAAATACTACCCCTAATCTATAAATAGAATCTCTCTGATACCCTCTAAATCTAGCATCAATATATTCGTTAGTATAATTTAAGGTTTGTGCGTTTACATTATCTGGTAAATAAGATATTGATTTTGTAGGAAATTGCCATTCATTTAATGGAAAAGTATATACATTACTATATAATGAATTATATATAGGTAATTTTTTTCTAGTATTATAAGTAACTGCACCAAACGTATTTAATACCCCAACATCAACTAAGGATTGACCGTAATTATATTGATCTATTTTATTTTCAGGATTGGTTATTGACGTAACATTTTCACTACTACCAAATAATAAATCACCATTCCTAATACAATCTTCACCCAATACCGTATGTACTATTTTATAATCCACGTTTACACCAGTACCCCCCCAATTAGGCATAGCGTTAACATCACTATTGTACTGATATACAAACTTATTTGATTGTATTCCTGTGGCAGTAAATTGATTAGTTGAAGTTAAAACATCTTGATTTATCGGATTTATGCAATCATGATCAAATGGTACAGTAGATAAATTAGTATTATTTAAAGTAGTAATCGTACCATCTTGCGTTAAAATATTACTTACTGATGTAATATTCCAAGTTGGATCATTGGGTGGTCCTAATCGTCTAAATGAATATGACCTAGTATCGTACCAATCATTACTAGTATTATCGGGTAATACCCAAGTATCTTCTATAATATTAGCTGCAAATAATAGATTATCCTTAGATTCAATAACTCTAGCTATAAATTCATAGTTATATTCTGCTAAAAATTCATCTACTGTATATTCTGCAATAACATTGCCAATATCTAATATAGTAGTAACTGAATTAATGTTTTGTTCTACTACAATACTTATTACTGGTACAGAATAATTATCATCATATCTAATAGAAAATACCCTAACTCTATCAAACTTAGTATCTTCAATATCTAAATGTAACTGTATACCTTTACCAGTATTCTCACCTTTTGCAGTACCTTTAAATACAACATCTCTAGTGTTCGATGTGGTTAAATGAATTAGTGAAGATAGTGGCGATATATTACTTCTAGCCCCGTTGATTGTAAATAACTGATAAGCATATTGTATTAAACCAGAATTTAACCTACCTGGTATAAATCTATCAAATATAGGTTGAGTAAGTGTTGCACTAGGATTATATGAAAAATGATCTAAATCTGCGTTTCTATTTTCATCTAATTTTGTAGTAGATAAATTTACATATCTTAACGAATGGTATCCATCAGTTATATATACTTTAATATTATCACTATTTTCCCATCTACTAACTAATGATAAATAATTAAATGATGAAGTAGAATCATTATCTTGATAACCAAAATTAAATGATTGAGTAGTTACCCAAGTTACACGCATTGTATCATCTACAAAATCAATACGATATATACTATTAACATTATCGTGTTCTGTAATAACACAACCTACATCTCTAACGTTAGTAGTTGCAATTATTTTCTCAGACATTATCCCAAAAGCTTTCCTACTATCTTCTTCAGAATCAGTATGTAGTCCAAAGAATAACGTATTATTCTCCATTAGATACTTAGTCATACCTTCTATACCCTGTAATGCACCATAAGTACCATCAGAATCTACAACAAGTCTTATATTCTCAGCATAAGTATACGTATCTTTCTGAATAATAGATTTATCTAAATCCATATTCATACCTTTAACGAACGTATTTACTTGTGATGTACCATTAAATGACTTCATTAGTATCTATAGATTATTTGTGGGTCACCAGTAGGTGAATAAAACACTTCATGATCTTCTCTTTCTGGATATATTTTATGCCATATATTATCTATTGCTTTTAACCCATCAGTATTAGGCATTAAAAGTTCAGCATAAGCTTGCCCACGATGAAAATTCCATGCTCTTTTGGCATCATAATATACATCCCTTGGTACTAAATTACGATAGTATTGTGGATATAATAGTTTCATTGTAACATACCAATATAAGGCTTCAGATACTGATGCTAAATCAGGTACCATTGGGTAACCATGCTCATCTCTAGGTATAGCAGTATACGATAGTTTAAGGAATCCGTCTTTAGCGTTAGCATTAATGTACCCAGGTTTTAATGAATATTGTAGATCCCATGTATACTCAGTATTATGTCTACCCCTAGGCAGTCTACCGTGTATCGGATCAAACCCACCTTGTCCATATGTATCCCCTTTGGTAATCAATGCTACCAAAGTTTGTCGTAAGTTGATATTATGATTTATTTCAGATATGGCTTCATGCGGATCTTTTATTTCCTTATGCATATCCATGTATACTCTTGCTAATTCATGATCGTGATAACACCTACCACCACAACATGAGTTACATCTATTACAACGCATAAATCCATCAGGACATCTGGTGTTAGTTTCATTACCACATGGTGGTTCTGACCACCTATTAAAAGAATTGGTAGTAAGTCGCATGGGCAACCAACCACCATTACATCTACGAGAATAAGCTACTTGATTTAACGAATGTAAATCACATGGTAACTTAGCCTGATAATCCTTTAACTCTATGATTTCTTCATTGAATGTACCAGATACTTTAGAACCATATTGATGTATACCGCCTATCTTTTCGATAGCTTCCCCTATCCATTCTCTAATATCAGTAATTCTTATATTATCTTCATCCATATCTAAATCAGCCATAATCTTAGCTACTACTGATTTAGAACTAATTAATCTTGTTACCATTCTATAAAATCTTTTTGTTGATCTTTGATTAGTTTAGCTAATCCTCTTTTATTATATCTAGTAAAGTTAATACGATATTTTTTAATATCGTTAGTTAATGCAGCATTAGTATTCCAATGTAATCGATATTTGTAACCATTACTATGATCATTTGTATACCAAATAGTATATCCAGCTTTTCTAGTAGCACCAAAGTCGACACTTCTGCCCCTAGTCTTTGACTTCATTATATTTAAAATGCCAAGTCTATATGGCATTTCATACTCCATGCCATTAAACAATTTTGCTTTAATATATTCAAAGTGGTCTAGTATAATAAGTTTAAAAGTTACGTAGCCTATAGGACTGAGATTGTTCTCACCAGTATAGTCTACGTAACTTTCGTACATGTCTTTTATAGTATATGCTGTTTTTGTCACATACTTAGGCGTTTTGTGGTTCATTTACAAGATTGTCTTTACTATCGTTTTTTATATCTGATCTCATTTGTAATCTTAAACCTAATTCTTTTTGAAATATTAAATCTTTTAATGCTGGTATCTTGTCAGTAGGTAATGGATATGGTTTATCATAACTACCGCATTCTGGTACATCTAATGGGTTCTCTGCTATAATTGCTATATTTATATATTCGATTACATCAGGTCCGTCTATTCTAATTTTACCATTTCTTAAAAATGCTATATAATCATTACAAGTATATTTACGATTAGTTTGATATTTGGCTTTAGATCTAATACCTAACTGGATTAAATTACCATACATATCTGTAATAGATAAGACACTATCCTTATGATTAAGATCTAGCATCTTAGGTAATTTATCTACTGTCTCTAACATGAAACAACCAGCAGTAGTATTATTTACATCACTTTCTTGTATTACTTGTAATGGTAACCCATCAATGTTTTGTACATAATCAGGATTTATGTCACCATCTTTATCAATATCTTGTTTGATTAAGAAAGCCCTATAAGTATGTATCCACTGTTCTACTTGAATTCTACTGATATTTTCAGAACTAGCTATATTACCATTACGAATTGTTAGTAGAATGTCATCTATTAGTGTATTTAATGTGTTGAAGGTTACCATTTATTCTACTATTTTTATAACTCTAACGTCTGTGTTCTTGATTAGATTATTTGTGTTTTCTAATTCGTATCTGTCGATCTCGTCTTTCTTCCAATCCCAGTGTATTAATCTACTTAACCAGTTCTTACGTTGATTTCTATATTCTTTTTTATTATAGTTTAGCAATGATACTTGATTCTCTATATTAGGTTTACAATATAACGAGTCAGATTTACGTTCTATTATTATTGTTGTTAAAGAATTTGGTTCTAAAGTAGCAGTAAAATCACAAGCAAGTGTATCAATAGGTTCGACTTTAGTTACTAATATCGTATCTATACTGGTTTTGATTATAGCAGCCGATTTAAGGCTATTTTGAGCCACTTTAAGACGTTTTGCTGAGTTATTGATCTCTTGTATCAATTTGTCATTAGAAGTGTTTAAATCGCTTAATTTAAGCTGTAGTGCTCTTTTTTCAATCCCATAATCGTTCATAATTGATAAATACTGTATATTATTATTATTTAATCTAACTATTTCAGTATCTAATCCGTTAATCATACCATTTTGATACTTAATATATCCAATACTAGATATTAATCCGATTATTAATCCTAGAATCAAATAACTATTAATTTTATTAAAAAATGTAGATACTAAAGTAAGCATATTTAACATAATTATGATATATGTAATATTTGATTTCTATTTTTACCATCTGCGAAAGAGATATGAATCCATTGATACCCATATTCGTCAATAAGTTGATCAAATGGTAACCCAAATGATTTAATAAACTCAAATAGCTTTTTATTTTCAGTTTTAGAACCAACACTAATATCAGCAGCTTGACCAGTCATATGCTGACTAGTTTTAGATCCACCTACTGCAGTATTTACTGCTAATGATCTATATCCACTATTTACTTTAATAGAACTACCCCATGCTTCTCTAATAGGATCTAACAGATTATCTACTAATTTAATCAGATTTTGTTTACTAGTTTCAGAAGGAGTATTATTTAATTTTTGACTTGTTACTATTAATTCCTGTATTGTAAAGTATTTCATAATTATTAATTATTGCAATTTATAGATTGTTCTAAATTTGTTAATTCTTCAAGTTTATCGGTGTTTATTAGATTAAGGTTATTCATTTGTTCAATTACATGTATAGCATCTTTAGATGTAGCTGCTTCTATAATATTTTTAATCATGCTAGGAATTTTACCAGCAGAAGAACGACTGGTTTTATAATTCTCAATCACACTCTTAATTTCAATAGAAGTAATCGCTAATGCACCAAGTATTGAAAAGTATGGTAAATTAACGAATGGTAATACAGATGCTACAACATCCATTATAAATAACATTAATTGTACTGACCAATAATCTACATACTTAGAAAATGACTTACGCATTCCTTTACTAATAATTTTTTCACCCAATGCTTTTGCACGTTTTATTCCAGATCTATAGTCAATTATTGTTGCAAATATAGGTAATATCCAGAATAGTAAAATTATCGAATATTCGTGAGTTGCATTGTTCCAATTACCAGTTTCAAATGCATTTAGCGAAGATCGTATGAAACCTTCAAACGTTATAAGATTCATTAACATGATTTATATATATTTTATAATTGAATTTTTTAAAGCATCTATATCAGTAGATGAACATTTAATCATATTTATTTTATTACCTAACCAAGGTATACGATAATCTAACGTTATGTTACCAGTTTCACCAACTATATTAATTGAATCATTATTATATAAAGTAGCTTTTGGCATAGCATTTAATCTAGATGTAAAATCATTAAATATTTTTTCTATATCTATGTTACCATTCTGATCAGCTAACTTGTTAAATATATTTTCAATTTTTGGACGATATGTTTCTAAATTATTTCTAATTATTTCTTTTAACGGATCTTGAAATAAGTAAAACATAGGGTTACCATTTGCAATAGTAGCTATATTAGACGTTAACCAATCCTCAAACCCCATAAATATTTTATCTATGTTTATCATATCATTCTTTATTATTTGGTTTGACAATAATTGCTGTATCGGTATCTGTTCTGTTTGTTGCAATAGGTTTTGAGCCATTGTCTGCATCGATTGTACTTGTACTAACGATTGATTGTTTACTCGATTCCTGAGCTGCTTTCCATTTCCTAAATTCATCCATTTCGTCTTTGTGCTGTTGTAGCATTGTTGATTTACATGTCCTAATTACTCTTAATAGATTTTCAGCAACCTGTTTACCAGTATCAGTAGCTACAAATTCTGATCTAAATCTATTCATTAGATATGAGTTAAATGCACCTATATATGCAGTATCTGCTTCTTTGTATTCTGGTAAATTTAATAAAGTCAATTGTTCTTCAAGACTAAGGGAAGATGTTTCTAACAATATATCGTCTACTATAGTTTTAGTAGCATAAGTATTTGGAACGACACCACTTTGTATAGCGGCTAATTTTTCTTTTAATTCATCTAATACTGTAGTCATAATTTATGATTTGTTAATATTAATAATAAGGTGGCCGAAGCCACCCTAGAATTAATAAATTGTATTAAGCAGCAATTTCTACTTCAGAACATCTACAATCACTTGGAATAAATGTAGGCAATGTAGTAGGTTGTACCAAACCAACCATACCCTTAATATTACGACAATCTTTACGATCTACATAATTTTTAAGTTCATCGTCAGCCATTTTAGCTTTCAAAGCAGCTATCTCGAATAACAGTGGTTCAGCTGTTTCTACTTTAGTTACTCTTTCTGCAAGTCTACCAATTTGTTTTTCCAATTCAAAGTCACCTCTCAGTGATTTTTCATTAGATACGTAGTTGAGTTCTAACAATTGTGATGGGCCATAATGACAACCATTGTTATTGTTAAGCATAGAAGCTAACAATACAGCTTCCATACCAGTGGCAGCAGCAGCTACAGGAGCAGCTCCATATCCACCAAAACCAAATCCACGACCATTTAACAAACCTGGAGCAAATGCTGCAAGTGCGGTGCCTATAATCGTATTCATCAAATATTTCTATTTGTACTGACTATCTTTTATTTGGTATATAACACCAAAGAGACCATTTCAAATGTCGTGCTAATAGACACCTTACTCCCCTTCTGAGGGATAGTCGATACAGGTTTATAATTTTATTTATATTTCCCACGGGATTGTCATATCTTCCGACTTAGATTTCCCCGTTAGCAATCATTGAAAATGATTACCCCAATAGCGAATTGGTAAAGTCTCTATGGGCATCATTACATACCCAACGTAAGTCCGGCATTAGCAGTACCTTTCTTAGCATATTTATTTTCACAGTCATGTTTATGACTATCTAATACGTTTTCGAATCCTTGATATTCTACAACGTCTCTTAAACCAGCGTCCATTTTAGTTTAATTTTAAAGTTTATTAAAGTTTAGTTTAGTCTGTAACTTTTGATAGGAGTTACTAACCTATTTATTGTTTAGTGTATTCTACTACTATATGATTAATTGCTCCAAAATTATTAGCAGAATGATTTACTATTTGTGCTGAATATTCTGATGAACCCGATTGTACAACACGAAGCACAATACCAGAGGTAGATTGATAATCTAACACATACCGTGAATATTGCGGACCACCTGTCGTATAAAAAGATTCTGAAGAAATCCATGCATCCTGTATACTAGAACCAATCTCACTCAATACAACATTCGCAGTACCGCCATTAGCCGTAACCATGCTACTTTGAGTATTTACTACATGTACTTTTAAGTAAATAGGTTTACCATTATATATTTTTCCTGTTAATTGTTCTGCAGTAGATGATAAATCAATTTTATATGCAGTAACATCAATAATATCCTGTATACTAGTCCAACTAGACCATGCAGCAGCATTCTGACTATGTCTTTCTTGCAAACTAATGCCGATGTTAATACCAGGTGAAAATCTATATTGTGTTCTTAATCCTGAACCAGAGGAATATGTTACTATTACTATATAAGTTTGTGGAATACTATCATCATATTCATAAATTCCAGCTTTCAAAGGAGACGCATACGAATCTACTTGTGCAGACGTTACTGTAGTTATTATTGGATTGCTATCTGTACTTAATAACGTTTTAATCTGTGATGCGCTTAACGCAGTCGGTGTACCGGTAACAGCACTAAAGTTACCAAACATAGTATGCGCTGCAATTGAAGCAAATCCAGGAGTAGGAAAGTTACCT
>Ga0123357_10000586_pt1 | contig 35998 bp, 33 predicted proteins | sample TergutEmb28metaG_FD_89873 | JGI IMG/M metagenome (GOLD analysis project Ga0123357, IMG submission 89873) | Embiratermes neotenicus P4 segment gut microbial communities from Petit-Saut dam, French Guiana - Emb289 P4 | ecosystem: Host-associated > Arthropoda: Insects > Digestive system > Gut ... | reverse complement strand
TTCGGTTGCCGTTTATCTGGCCGAAGACGCTTTGTCCGGAAAAATTTATCCAAACCTCAATAAAAGCTATTATAACAATATGGAAAAGGGAACAGCGAATATCGTACCCACTGCGGTCTGCCCTTTTGAAAGAGTCGATTCCCAAAATTATATTGATATTTTGGTAACAGAAAACGCGCTCTACGATAACGCGGATTTTAAGTAAGCGCTGAACGTCAGTGTTAATTATGTTGTCAGCGTTATTTATGCTTGACATTCTTCTATACGGCAGTCTATTGTAGACCAGGTAAAGATAAGCAGTCACTTAATAACCTGATGTGTTATCGGACAAGTTGATTATCTAAAAAATTTTAAGGAGTTTTATATATGAAGAAATTGCTGGTTTGTTTTATTATTGCCGTGACATTTATTTCCTGTCAGACAAAAGGCGCGGTAATCGAAGGCAATGTTACGCAGGATAAAGTGGATAACGCCCTTCACCAGATTTATAATAATTACCGCGGTAAACTGGATATGAGCGGCGCTCAGGAATACACTGTAGTAAAGGGAGATTCCCTTTCGCAGATAACAAGGAATTTTTACGGTAAGCTTACCGGAGTCGGCGATGCCGGCCCCAGCAACGGTTTTTATTTTCCGGTGATAATGCTTGCTTCCGATACCCAAATATATGATCCCGATCTGATTGAGCCGGGCATGGAGCTTACAGTTATAGATCTCCAGAAGAACCTGGCCAATCCGGTTTCCCGCCAGGCCATAAAAGACTGTCTCATTGATGTCGCCTATGTCTACAACAAGAAAGGCGCGCCGGCGACCGAGGCTGGGCTTAAAAAACTGGCAGACGGTCTGTAATCAATTATGAAAAACCATTCATTTTTTACTTCCGAATCTGTCGGAGAAGGCCATCCTGACAAGCTCTGCGATCAGGTTTCCGATGCCATTCTTGACGCCTGCCTCAAAGACGATCCGCAGAGCAGGGTCGCGTGCGAGACATTTGCTTCGACTTCGCTTGTTTTGATTGGCGGCGAAATTACCACAACTACTTTTGTTGATTTTCAGAATATCGTAAGGGATGTGGTCAGGGATATAGGTTATACCAATCCCGCATACGGTTTGGATTACCAGTCTATGGCTGTGCTGGACATGATACACAATCAGTCGCCCGACATAGCCCAGGGGGTTTCCGGCGCAGGCCTCAAAAAATTCAGAGGCATGCAGGGCGCAGGAGATCAGGGGATGATGTTTGGCTTTGCCTGCAGCGAGACTTCAGAACTTATGCCCCTTCCGATTACTTTGGCCCATAATCTTCTAAGGCATGCTGCCAAGCTGCGCAAAAACCATACCATTAAATGGCTGCGGCCGGACGCCAAGAGCCAGGTGACCGTGGAATACGAAGGCCATAAACCCATACGGCTGGATTCGGTTGTAATTGCCCACCAGCACGATCCCGATGTCACTTATAAAGAAATCGAATCAACCATTATTGAACAGATTGTAAAACCTGTGCTTGAACCGACAGGTTTGCTGGACAAGAAAACCAAATACTATATCAACGCTACCGGCCGTTTTGTAATCGGCGGCCCTGCAGGCGACGCCGGCCTTACCGGCCGCAAAATTATCGCCGACAGTTACGGCGGCATGGGACGCCACGGCGGAGGCGCTTTTTCGGGCAAGGATCCGACCAAAGTGGACCGTTCCGCAGCCTACGCGGCACGCTACGTCGCAAAAAACATAGTTGCCGCAGACCTTGCCGAACGCTGCGAAATTCAGCTTGCCTACGCGATAGGCGTTCCCTTCCCGGTCTCCGTAATGGTAGAAACCTTTGGCACCGCGGCTGTTGAAGAAAGCCGGATCGAGGAAGCCGTTAAAACGGTTTTTGATCTGACGCCTGCCGGAATAATAAAAACTTTTGATTTGCGCCGGCCCATTTATCTCAAAACAGCCAGTTACGGCCACTTTGGGCGCAGTGAGTTCCCGTGGGAAAAAACAGACAGGATTGCTGATTTAAAAAAAGCTGTTAAATAAAAATCACACAGATTGTCTGTTACGGACAGCCTGCTTGATAATAACAGACCAGTCTGTTAAACTGGTTTACAAAACCAGTCTGCGGAGGTATAAAATGGCGCAGTCAATCGGGGCATTTGAAGCCAAAACCCATTTTTCCCAAATAATCGTAAAAGCAGAAAACGGACAGGATTTTATCATTACAAAGCGCGGCAAACCTGTGGCTAAGATCATCCCTTTTGTAAAAGAACCGGAAATGACATGGGAGGAAGCACTGGAAGGTTTTAAGGAAATTCGAAAAAAATATCGCGGCAAACCGGGAGACTTTAATATTCGGGAAGCAATAGAACAAGGAAGACGTTAATGATTTATATATTGGATGCATCTTTTGTGGGAGCCCAATTTATTCCCGATGAAATTAATCCGCATACTACAAAATTATACGACAATATAAAGATTAATGATATTAAGTATGCGCCTCAATTGATCTGGTATGAAATTTCCAATATTTTTATGAATCTTATCAGGCGCAAACGTTATAATTATGATGAAGTATCGGACTTTTTCCATTTCTTGCCCGGTATGCATATTATTACCGATTCCGAATCCGGTATCGAATATTCCAAAAGAATCCTTCGTCTTTGTAATGAATATAATTTAAGTTCATATGATGCCGCTTATCTGGAACTGGCTGAACGTAAAAACGCGGTACTCTGTACACTTGATGATGACCTGCGCAGATCGGCGAAAAATTTCGGCGTTTCTGTAATTAAGTAGGTAAATCATGAACAACGCGCTGCTTCTGCAATCCATCCATAACGCGGCCAGGGCGGATTTTTCGCGATCGGGAGGGCCGGGCGGCCAGAATGTCAACAAGGTTAACACAAAAGTAACCCTTCGTATAAGCGTCGGCGATCTTGAAGGGCTAAGCGAAAACGAAATTGTGCGGCTGCGGTTTACACTGGCGGCCCGTATTACCAACGAAGACGAACTTGTAATCGCGGCCAGCGAAGAACGTTCGCAGCGCACCAACCTGGATCGGGCCTACGCGCGGATGGAAAGCCTTGTTGTAAACGCGGCCAGACTGCCAAAGCTCCGCCGCCCCACAAGACCGTCAAGATCTGCCAGGGAGGAAAGGCTGCGCGCCAAAAAAAACCGCTCGGCCAGGAAGGCCGGGCGGCAGTTTAAACCGGAAGATTGATTTTTATCAGATTGAATTTCTGTCAGTTCTTAAAAAGAACCAAATTTGGTAGTGTAGCCTTTTTTAACGGCGTAAAGTTCACCGCCAATACTTTCTTTTGATCCCGATTTTGTCCACTGGTATTTTACAAGTCCGCCGGGCGCTTTTTGATCAACCCACCATGTGTATGTCGTAGTCACATTTTCGCTGTCTGTGTTTGACCATTCAAGCCTCTCCGCGGTATAAGTGCCGGAATTGGTTTTGACCGTTTCTGTTCCTTTGGAATAAATGGAAAGGTCTTCTTTGCTCAAATCGCTTGAAGCAGCTTCCGGGGGCGGGTCGGTGTCTTCGTTTCCGGAGGCGCTTGCGGTTTCCTTGAATACTGCTTCTTCAACGCGCTGTACGTCAGCGTTGTAATATCTGATCTTTTTTGCCTGCAGACTGTTTGACATCAATGCTTCGTACTCGTAGGTTTCGCCGTCCTGGCGCCATGCCAGATACCACCACTGATCTCCGTTGGGCATTTGTTTGAGAAAGGCCCTTTCTGTTTCAACCTTGCTGGAATTGTTGTTCTCGTCTGTAGAAATGATCTGCCAGACTGTTCCCTGGGATTCTTCCAGCTGGTAAATATTGGCGCCGAATCCTCCCATATAGAACACCTGAGAATAGACTACATTGAACATCACTTTGTTGGTCATGCCGGTAAGGCCGGAGGCCGAAGCTATTTCCGCGCTGACTCTGTTGGAAGCCTGCTGCTGCAGTCCGCTCAGGGGGTTAAAGCCTCCCACGCCCAGACTCGGAACCGAAAAACATGAGTTCAGGAAGAGAACACATGCCAAAAGGGGGGCCGCTGCGAAAAGAATTTTTTTCTGCATTAAAGTCTCCTTCTTCATCTGAATAATTTATTTTTCCTCCAGGCGCTTGGATTTCCCGGGCCTACCCATTGGTTGAGGGCAAAACCATTTTCCAGGCTCCTGGTAATGAACTTTTTTGCGAGGGCAATTGATTCATAAACACCCAGTCCCCTGGCCAGCCCCGATGTTATGGCAGCCGCCGTTGTGCAGCCGGCTCCGTGATTCCAGGTAGTTTTGACCAGGTTTTCTTCAATTATTTTAAAATTTTTACCGTCATAATACAGATCGGTTGCTTTTGTGTTGTTTGCGACGCCGCCCAGGTCAATGAGTTTGGCGCCGCCTTTTATAAAGACATGGGAAGCCCCTTTCTGCGCAATTATTTTTGCAGCTTCCTTCATCTGATCAACTGTGGTTAATTTTTTTAACCCGGACAATTGCGCGGCTTCGAACAGGTTGGGCGTTACCACTTTTGCAAGGGGCAGAAGTTTCTCCGCGATGGCGTTGTCCAGTTCAATGTTAAGGGCCTCGTCGTTCCCTTTACAGATCATTACAGGATCAAGAACATAATTTGTTACCTTGTATTTGCTTATATATTCCCTGGTCAGTTCCACTGCGTAATCGGTGCCCAGCATTCCGGATTTGGCCGCCGCTACTCCTACCCCCCTGAATATTGTTTCCATCTGTGCCCTTAGCGCTTTTTCTTCCAATGGGAAAACGACATGGGACCAGTTGTTGGCCGGATCCATTGTCGCTATGAGGGTGACTGCTGTCATGCCGTACAGGCCATATTCTTCAAAAGTTTTGAGATCTGCTTCCAGTCCTGCGCCGCCCGAGGCGTCTGATCCCGCAATAGTTACTATCTTCAGCATTTTATTCCTCCGTCCTGCTCAGTTACTTTTGCATATTTGACAGGTATTGCCAATCATTGTAACATTTATATTCAGAATATGAAAATACTTGTAATAGGCTCCGGCGGAAGGGAACATGCCCTTGTCTGGAAATTGGCTCAATCCAAAAAGGTTGAAAAAATATGGGCCGCGCCCGGCAACGGCGGAACATCCGGCGAAGACAAAACAGAAAATTTTTTAATGGACATAGATCCTGGGGACATCGAAGGTCAAAAGATCCTTCTCGATTTCGCGCAGAAAGAAAAGATCGATCTGACTGTTGTGGGTCCGGAAACTCCCCTGGCAGCCGGCATCGTGGATAAATTCCGCGCGGCCGGATTGGCAATTGTCGGCCCGGACAGCAAAGCCGCCAGGCTTGAGTCGAGCAAGGTTTTTTCAAACACATTTATGAACCATTACGGAGTCAGGGCGCCCAAACGAAAGAACTTTTCTGACCCGGCTGCTGCGATTGAATATGCGCAGGGGCATTTTGGCAAAAAACGCAGGGCAGACGAAACGCCTGTGCCGCTTGTGATTAAAGCGGACGGACTTGCCTCCGGCAAAGGTGTTGTCATAGCAGGGACTTTGGATGAGGCAAAGGAATGCCTTTCTTCATTCATGAAAAAATCTTCCCTTGGCAGCGCCGGCAAAAATATTTTATTTGAAGAATTTATTGAGGGCCGCGAGGTCTCGGTGATGGCGGCCGTAAGTGTAAGCCCCGGGAAGAAACCGGTGATAAAGCCTTTTATTTCCGCCAGGGATCACAAGAGCCGTTTTGAAGGCGGGAAGGGGCCCAATACCGGAGGCATGGGCGCGATTGCCCCTGTGCCGGATTTTACCGCCAGGATTCAGAAAGATTTTGCAAACGCAATTGTAGCCCCGACATTAAAGGGAATGATTGCCGAAAATATGGATTACCGCGGATTTATTTTTTTTGGATTGATGGTTAAGGATGATCAATGTTACCTGCTGGAATATAATGTCCGCCTCGGTGATCCGGAGACCCAGGCGCTACTGCCCCTGCTTGATTCAGATTTTTATGAACTTTGTCTTTCCATATTGGATGGCAGCCTGAGTTCATTTAACCTTAAATGGAAAAAAGAATTTTCCTGCGCTCCGGTTGTTGTTGTTTCAGGTTACCCGGGATCATATCCCAAAGGACTGCCGGTTGCCATGAACACAACAAGGCTGGAAAAACTTGGAGCGAAGGTTTTTGTCGCGGGAGCCCAAAGGGGCGGCGGCGGCCACCTTGGCTCGGGATTGCGGACCAGCGGCGGCAGGGTCCTTGCGGTAAGCTGTCTGGGCGCGGATCAAAGCGAAGCTCACCGCAGGGCCTACGAAGCGCTTGGGTTTATTAATTTTGAAGGCATGGACTATAGAAAAGACATCGGCAAAGCCAGCAGCGCCGATAACGGCAAGGCTGACGGTTCTGACGGCGGCAATGGGTAACGAAGGATCCCTGCTGCAGCCCATCCTGCTTTTATTATGTCTGATTGTAATCAGCGCCGGATTTTCCTGCGCGGAAATTTCCCTTCTTACGGTTAACAGGAACAAACTTGAAAACCTGGTTCAGAAGGGCAGTAAAAAAGCCGGCCGTCTTTCTGCCCTGATAAACGAACCCGCCAAATTCCTGGCAACCATTCAGGTAGGCAATACCGTAACCGGCTTCCTTGCGAGCGCCTTTGCCGCCGATATTTTTTCGGCAAGGCTGACCGGATACCTGGCTTCTGCCGGTATAAAACTTCCCATGAGGACGCTTAATTCAATTTCGGTTGTTGCCATTATCCTTGTGCTTTCGTATTTTACAATGGTCTTAAGCGAACTGGTTCCCAAACGGGTCGCCATGAAAAAGGCCGATACACTGGCGTTCTTTTTCTCCGGGCCCCTCAGAATAATTTCTGTTATTTTTTCGCCGGTAGTCTGGCTACTGACCCGTTCCACCAATGCCGTACTCCGTCTGTTCAAAATAGATCCGGTATCCGCGGGAAAAGCCATCACTGAAGAAGAAATCCGGATGATGGTCGATCTTGGCAGTGTCGGCGGCGCCATAAATTCCAGTGAACAGGAAATAATACACAATGTTTTTGAATTTGGAAACAAAAACGCCGGCGATGTAATGACGCACCGCAGGGATGTAATTTTTTTAAACCTTGATGAAAGCGACAGTGATTGGGACAGGATCATTACTTCAAACCGGCGAAACCTGTTCCCTGTTTGCGGCAAAGGCCCGGATGATATTAAGGGAATTTTAAATACGCGCGATTATCTGATTCTTAAAGATAAAATCTTTTTAGATAAAATCTTTCAAGATAAAATATTGCAGAGCGGTTCATTTGATGACGGCGTAAAACCCGGGGAAAACCTGTTCCGCGAATCAATACTTAAGATACTGAGGCCTGCGCGTTTTGTACCCCTGACCGTGAGCACCGACAAACTGTTCCTGCAGATGAAAAAAAGCCGCGATCATTTTGCCGTGACAGTAGACGAATTTGGCAGCATGATGGGAATCATAACCATGAATGATCTTCTGGAGGAACTTGTAGGAGATTTGGAAAACGACAATACCGTTCCGGCCGACAAACCTCTGATCGAAAAAATCAATGCCGGCGAGTGGTACATAAACGGCGCCGTGCCCCTCGACATTGCCGCCGGCGAACTGGACATGAATCTCCCTGTTGCCAAATACGACACCTTTGCCGGATTTGTTTTTAGTCTTTTGGGCCACATCCCCGAAGACGGTTCCCGCGAAGAACTGGAGTTTACCCCGGATGAGACAGCAGGTTTTGGCCCCCTGTTTTTGTCCGGCGAACACGCGGCCCGCGTGAAACTGGTTATTACCTTGCTGGAAATAAGGGAACACAGGCTTGAGCGGGCGCTGGTGAGGAAAATAACATGAAAGGTAAAAGATGAAAAAACCGAAAATATATCTTGAAACAACGATGTTCAGCTTTTATTATGAGGAACGGACTGCCCCTCTGTATCTTGAACAGAAAGCTCTTGTCCGCCGGATTTTTGAATTGATTCAGACCGGGATTTATGAACCCTATACCTCACCTTATGCTACCAGAGAAATAAATAATGAACCAAGTGTGGACAAGCGGATAAAAATTCAGGCACTTATTTCTGATTATAATATAAATATACTTCCCATTACTGAAGAAATTGAACGGCTTGCTGCACTCTATGTTCAAGAAAAAGCAATTGCTCCCGCATGGGCTGCCGATGCCGCTCATATTGCAACTGCGACCTATAATGGCCTGGACTTTATAATAAGTTTGAATTTTGCGCATATTGTACGTCCGTGGACAATCGAAAAAGTCCGTTCAGTCAATATACGTGAGAAATACCGTGCTATAGGTATATATAAACCCGCGGAGGTATTGGAAATTTATGAAGACAGTACAAGATTATCTTAATGATCCCCGGCTTCTTAATGACCCAGATGTGACTGGAGCTTTGGAGACTATTAAGGAGATATATGCCATTCGTCTTAAAATTCAAGACGAAGCTGCCGATATGCCCCTTAATGAAAAGATTGAATCTCTTAATAAAGAAGCCGAACTTTTTCTTGCCCCTATGGGAAGAACTCTTTATTTTGATTTAGCTGGGCAGGGGAAGCAGGAACCTGGAACGGTTATTGGTGATTAATGGAAAGCAGTATGAGTTTTACCTGGCAGTACGGGCGCCGTGCCCCTCGACATTGCCACTGGTGAACATAGCGCTAGGGCGTTGGTTAACAAACCATGAGGTGATATTTATGAATATTTTCAATACCAATGTCATCCATCTCAGGAATGTCACGGTAATGCAGGGGATTCAGTATAAAGAAACATTCAGAGAAAAAAGGAACTACAACAGTATATCATTGCGTTTCAGCGGACATGCGCGCTTTCTTCTTGATAATAATCAGCCAATGGATTCAATTAATGGCGCCATAACATTTATGCCGGAAAGCCAAAGTTATATTCACCAGCAGATTGAAGCATCAGAAATTATTGCCATTCATTTCAATTCCGATGAATTATATAGCTGCAAACCTTTTGTTTTTTATCCTTCGGATAAAAAAAATTTCCAGTATCTGTTTAATCAACTTTTCGAAATTTGGCGTGAAGATTCTGAACCCTCCGCTGTGACAATAATGGCTCCTGTTTATAAAATTATCGAATCTATAATAAATGCAAGCGATATCCAATTGGGCAGCAGCAGTTCTAAAATCTTGCTTGCTGCAATAAAACATATACGCCGGAAATTCAATGATCCGGAATTGACTATTGGTGAATGTGCCTGTTCGGCAGATATAAGCGAAATTTATTTAAGACAATTATTCAGAAAAGAATTAAAAATTTCTCCGTCTCAATATTTATGTAATTTCCGAATTAATTATGCAAAAAATCTGTTGGCCTCCGGTTATTATACGGTTATGGAAATAGCGGCCCGTTCCGGTTTCTCCAATTCTTCGTATTTTTGTAAAATTTTCAGGGAAAATACGGGATTGTCGCCGCTAAAATACGCAAAACTCCAGTAAGCCGGCGGATCATCGAATTTTTATATAATTCATTGTTTTGTTTGATTATTTAATACAGATTACCCCTTATAATTCATAATTGTTGGTTAATTTATTTTTTCTGTAGATTAACATCGAAATAACCTGAATGAGGTAATCTGATGGGTTCCGGACAAAAAAAGCTGCAATTAAAAAAACAAATTATATACAGCAGACCGCTGCTCCTCATGATTTTATTTCCCCTGTTATATTTTGCAATATTTTGTTACGGCCCCATGTACGGAATGCAGATAGCTTTTAAGGATTTTCGTCTGGGCAAAGGGATTCTGGGCAGTGACTGGGTTGGTCTTCAGAACTTTAAATTCCTTTTTAGTAACGTATTATTCCTGCAAGCTTTAAGGAACACTCTTATTTTAGGCGCTTACAGGCTAGTATTCGTTTTTCCGGTATCCATTATATTTGCGATTATGATAAATGAAATGAGATTAATAACTGTAAAAAAAATTTTACAGACTATTATTTATCTTCCGCATTTCATCTCAGCAGTAATAGCCGCAAGTCTTGTTACCACGTTTCTCTCGCCGGATTACGGATTAATCAATGATGTCATCAGAATGTTTGGGGGACAGCCCAAATATTTTTTAATAGAAAAATCATACTTCAGAACCATTGTTATTTTGACCTATATCTGGAAAGGCACAGGCTGGGGAACCATAGTTTACCTGGCTGCCCTTGCCGGAGTTGACGGCGAAGTTCTCGAAGCTTCCATTATCGACGGCGCTTCCCGCATTCAAAGGATAATCTATATAAACATACCTTCAATTATGAGTGTTGTAGTAATAATGTTTATATTGGCTGTAGGTTCAATTATCAGTTCTGATTTTGAAATGATTCTTAACTTATACAACCCGCTGGTTTATGAAGTCGGAGATGTACTTGATACTTATATTTACCGTATCGGCCTGCAATCACAGGGACGGAATATGTTCAGCGCTTCGACCGCGGCAAACATGTTCAAATCCGTAATTTCGTTCGTTTTGATAATCCTGACAAATAAAGCTGCCAGCAAACTTTCTGAAGGTGAAATGCGCATATGGTAGCAAACCAAAAACATAAAAAATTTAGGATACCTGCTTCAGAATTTATATTAATGTTTTTCATATATTCAGTTATCAGTATTTTTGCGTTTACTGCCCTTTACCCTTTCATTCATATATTATCGATTTCGCTCAGTTCACCTTCCGAGGCCATAAAACCCGGGTTTCATTTTTTCCCCGCAAATCCGATGCTTGAATCATATAAAAAAATATTATCCATGCCGTTAATACTAAGCTCATACGGAAACACAATGTTTGTTGTATTGGCAGGCACCGCATCAAGCATGGTGTTTACCACATTGGCCGCGTATCCGCTTTCCAGAAAAAAGATGGCGTTCCGCAGTACTTTTACCCTGATTATGGTTTTTACTATGATGTTCTCCGGCGGTATTGTACCTACATATTTACTAATGAGATCTCTTCACCTGATAAACAACAGGCTTGTACTTATAGTTTCGGGGCTTGTGAGTCCCTACAACATGATCATAATGAAAAATTTTTTCCAGACAATTCCTGAATCACTGGAAGAATCCGCACACATAGACGGCGCCGGACAATTTAAAATATTGGTAAATATCATCTTGCCGCTTTCCGCTCCCGTACTGGCCACCATTACGCTTTTTTATGCGGTTGCCAACTGGAATGCTTTTTTTACATGCCTGCTTTATATTACAGACCGAACCAAAATGGTTTTACAGGTACTTTTAAGGCAGCTTGTTATAACAAGTGAGATGAATTTTGCAGAGAATTTGGCAGCAATGGATGAAAGTACGTTAAACAGTCTTCCTATACAGGATAAAAGTACAACAATTATTATTGCGACTTTGCCAATTCTTTTAATATACCCGTTTTTGCAAAAATATTTTGTAAAAGGTGTCCTTATAGGATCTGTAAAAGGTTAATTTTTACAGTATTCAGGCTGTATTGGTCTACAGGAGATTACAGATGATGATTTTATGGATACCTCCCTAATAAAAACTTTATTTATAATTTTTGATATTTGCTGCAATAAAAATAATTTTTGCAAATATCATTTATTTATTTTTTAAAATTAATTTTGGAGGAATTTTTTATGAAGAAATCAGCTTTGGCAGCAACTGCCGTTATTGTTGTTATTATGAGTATTTTTTTATTGGTTGGAGCAGGTAACCGTGATTCGTCGGCTTCACAGCAGGGGAGTACAGGCAGACAACGTGTAACTTTTAAAACTGTAGTACCAACATCAGCTTATGATCCTAGCAATTTAAAGAATGTGGAGTCTATTAAGTATTTTGAAGATAATTTTAATGTCAGTTTCGATGTGGAAATAGGACCTGGTGATCCGGCCAATTTTGATCAGAGGATCAGATTACTGGCCACATCAGGAGATTTACCTGATATTATATACCAGTTCAATGGTATAATTACTGAACTGGCAGATGAAGGCTTCCTGCTGCCGATTACAGATTCAATATTTAATATGGTTCCTTCCTTAAGGGATAGATTTCCGCAAAGTCAGCTGGAACGGATTAAATACAAGGGCGTAAACTACACATTCCCCGCACAAATGCAGTCATCCTACAATGCTGTATATGCGCGCGGAGATTGGCTTGAAAAATTAAACATAACACCGCCTAAAACTTTGACAGAATTCGAAGCAATGCTGCGGGCCTTCACATATAACGATCCTGACGGCAACGGATTGAATGACACTTATGGTTGGGGTGAAAGGAATTTAATTGGAGGCAATTTTACCACCATATTCGGCGCCTATGGTATTATTCCTCAATATTGGAATGAATATAACGGGCAGGTATATTATGGATTTACGCATCCGAAAATTCAGGAAGTACTTGCATTGCTTCAAAGATGGTATGCGGAAAAATTAATAGACCCCGAATGGATTACCACCAATACAGATGACTGGTGGGGCAAGATAGCCATAGGTAAACTTGGAACTTTTACCGCAGGGATTAGCAGTTATGACGGTATTATGGGACGTATCAAACCCAACAACCCGAACGGTTATGTAGTTACCATACCGGCGCCTGCAGGTCCAAGCGGTAAGGGAGGCATCCACGCATTTGGGGATCTTTCCCAGGGTTTTGCGTTAAATAAAAATATTAAAAATATTGATCGCCTTATGGAAGTTGTCCAGTTCCTTTATGACCCGGACAACGTTGCCAAACTCGCGCTGGGTACAGAAGGCAAAGATTATGCTTTAAATCCGGAAGGCGGTTATAAATGGCTTATTACAGATGCCGAAAGGAAAGACCGCGGCCTGGGCTGGTATCCGGTTATGCTTCAGACATCCAATTATTTTGGCATGACGCCGTATGTTAATCTGAATCTGATCGAAAAACTGCAGACAAATTTTGAAAAGAATGCTTTTGATATATACAAAGATTCCCAAATTCCTGATGCATTTAATGGTTTTAACCGCCCCCAAAGAGATATTAACCTTACCGACAAATACGGTGATATCAATTCAATCCTGCTGCAGGGGTTGTTCGAAGTAGTTTGCGGAAAAGCCAGTGTATCTGATTATCAAAAATACGTTGACGATTGGTATAACAAAGGCGGATGGGAAGTAACCCAGCAGGCTAATGAAGATTATCAATTGATGTTATCGCAGAGAAAATAATAATTTGAGACCGGCTTCCGGGGTGCTGATGTTAAATACAAACGACACCCCGCGCCTGGTTTTATGTTAAAAAAATTGGAAGATAATCTGTGGAAAGGGATAATTTTTATATGCAGGAAACTACATTAAAAACGGATGTTCTGGTAATCGGCGCCGGACTTGCGGGCATTTGCGCGGCAATTGCTGCTGCGCGCGAAGGATGCAGTGTGATACTGCTGGAAAAATTTTTAACGCTTGGAGGGAATTCCAGCGCGGACGCCGGTATACATCCTTCTGGCGCACACAGGTTCCATACTTTTTCTGCAGAAACGGGGATCATTGAAGAAATTACCGAAACAGCTGCATGGTACATGGCGAAAACCGTAACGCCGGATATGCATTACAATATATCGCCCATGTGGGACACTGTTCTTTACCAAACATTGAATCAGGCCGGAGTCACGGTTCTGCGAAGCCATTATGCCAGAGAGCCTGTAATGGACGGAACCCGGATTGCAGGGGTTATCGTTGAAGATACCGGCGCATATAAAACCAAATATATAGAAGTAGGTACTTCCGTAATAGACGCGTCGGGCGACGGTTCCATATCGGCGCTTGCCGGAGCGGAATATAAAATGGGCAGGGAAGGAAAGCATGTTTACGTAGAACGCCTTGCGCCGGAAGAAGACAGCCCTGTTACAATGGGAAGCAGTCTGGTTGGTATGATACGCAATGTCGGTAAACCTGTAGAATTTATTCCCCCTCCCGGCACTCCGGAATTTTACCCGGGATATAACGAAAACCCAAGATTTAATCCGGGCAAAGATGATTATCAATACTTTTTTTTCCCCACCGAAACTGGAGGAAACCGCAAAATAATAGAAGACGAGCAGCAAATATACGATATTGCGACAATGTGTATATACAGCGCCTGGAACCGTATCAAGAACGGAGATGATAAAGAAAAGGCTAAAAATTGGGAGCTTTCATTTTTGGGATCCCGGCTGTGTAAACGCGAGAGCCGCAGGTTTATCGGCGATTATGTGCTGACCCAGCAGGATATAGAGAGCGGGAAAATATTCGATGATGCGATAGGATACGGCGGTTTTGCCCTGGATATACACTATCCCCGCCCGGAGAAACCGGATTATGTAAAGATAGTTTATTTTTCCATTCCGCCGATTTATACAATTCCTTATCGTTCCATTTATTCAAAAGATGTGGATAATTTGTTTTTTTCATCCAGACTAATGAGTATTTCACATATTGCGCACGGCTCTGTCAGGCTGCAGCGTACTTTATGCACGGTTGGGCAGGCAGCCGGTATGGCAGCGGCAATGTGCAAAGAGTATAAATGCTCACCCAGAAGTATTTATCAAAACCACATTGGCGAACTTCAGCAAAGGCTATTGCGCAATGATGCTTCCATACCCGGAATTAAAAATCTCGATCAAAATGATCTGGCCAAAAAAGCCAAAGTAAGCGCCACCAGCGAGAGGTTGTTTAACGCCAAACAAACCGATGAATGGGTTGATATTTCGAAAACTCCTGCTGGGATAATGTTGTGGGATTGGCCTGACAAACTGGATTCTGTTATTTTTAAATTAAAAAATACAGGCGAGACCCCTGTCAAATTAAAAGCTGAATTATTATTAAGAAAGTGGCCCATGCATTATAAAAATCACGCAGAACATACAGAAAATAAATTGGCGTTTGATTATGAAAATGCTATCAATGAAGTTGAATGGGGCTTTGATAACAGTAAAGGGATTTTTGAAAAATTGGCAGCATCATATGCAGCCGCTATACCCGGTGAAAACGAAATTACTTTTAATTTTAATGTATCAATGATTGAGAAAAATGAATGTGTGGATGAGGAGCGGTATATTATTATTATAGAAAATACCGAACCGGCCAATACCGGAATAAAATTGGCCGTTGAAAACAGATTTTATGATTTTGCGCGTTTTGTAATTGACGCCGGTAATTTTTACAGAGCTTATGCTAAATGTCCGGTGTTCAAAATTTCCCCTTCGCATATATATGGCGAAGCTTCCAATTTAATTAACGGTATTAACCGCCGATTTTCCTATAATCCGGTAAGTATGTGGCAAAGCGACCTGTCACAGGTTTTACCTCAATCGGTAACTTTCAGCTGGGATGATATACAAACCATATCCATGGTGCAGATAACTTTCGACACAATTCAAAGAACATACCGCGAAATGCCGCTTGATTGCGGGAAACGTGTATCAGGAATGACAGTGCGCGATTATACGCTGGAAGCGTTTGTAAATGATGAATGGAATATTGTTATCAATGAAAAAGATAATTATCATCGTTTGCGCCGCCATACATTTCCCGGTATAAAAACAGAGAAGTTAAAACTGACAGTTAACAAAACATGGAATAATAATGGCAACGCAAGAATATATGAGGTAAGAATTTATTAATGAACATTTATTGGAAATAACATGACCAGCAAAGAAAGACTCACAAGATTATTTGAAGGCAAAGATATAGACAGAATACCGATTTGGCTTTTGTTTCCTTATTTCCCTTCTCCCTCATATGCCGATATTTATAATCTGCCGGGTTATAAACCGATTTTGGAACAGGTCTCTGACTTTACAGATACAATCGAAAGAATAAACCTGGATACGGGTTTTTGTTTCAATGCCCATCCTATGGTAAACAGTGTAAGCAGGCATTACACTGATGGGGATTTAATAATAGACGAACAGATTATTAAATTTAAAGATATTGTTCTGAAAAAATCCGTAAAAAAAGGACGATCAGGCACTAAGGTAGAAAATTATATCAAAACACCTGATGACATTGATAAGATCTTTTCTCTTCCATATAAACCAGCCGAACCTGATCCGGATATGTTTTTAAAAAAGAGAATTGATTTCGGTGAACGGGGGTTAATGGGAGTATCATTTAATGATCCGATATCTGTTTTCCATAATTTATGTATGGAAACTGACTTCCCATTGTATATAATGGATGAAACAAAGAAAATATATGAATTTCTGGAAGTGATGTTTGAACGAATATACCATACTCTGGAATTTCTGCTGAAAAAAAATATAGGTCCTGTATTTTGGATGGACGGACCGGAATATGTGACACCGCCCATGATTTCTCCTGATTTTTTTTATGACCTTGCAGTGAAATATGATAAAAGATTATTTGACTTAATCCGGAATTATGGGATGAAATCAATGCTCCATTGTCATGGTAATATTAAGAAAGTTCTTCCAGGGTTAAATCAAATGGGATTTGATTCCATCCACCCTGTAGAAGCGCCTCCCATGGGTGATTGTCCGCTGCCGGTAGCCAGGGCTGTTTTTGGCAAGAATGTTATTATAACAGGGAACATACAATACGGTGATTTATGGAATAAAACAGAAGAAGAGATGGAGCAGCTTGTTAAAACTGTGATAGAAGAAGGCCGGGAAGGCAGGTTTATCCTCGCAACGACCGGAGGTCCGTCATCAAAGGAAATAAACGATACTGTGATAAAAAATTACTCCAGAATAATTGAAACCGCTATGCATTATGGTAAATTATGATATAATAAAAAAAATAACATGAACTTAGCACTTGAAGTAAATAACCTCTGCAAAACATACAAGGACTTTGCTCTTGATTCTGTCTCGTTCAATCTGCCGCAGGGGAGCATCATGGGTTTTGTGGGGCAGAACGGCGCCGGTAAGACGACTACCATCCGCTGTATTCTCAATATGGCTGCAAGAGAAAGAGGTGAGATAAAAATTTTGGGAATGGATAATATCCGGGATGAACTAAAAATCAAACAGGAATTGTCCGCCGTGTTTGACGAGGTTTTTCTTGTAGATTCCTGGCGCGTTAAGGAATCAGAAAAAGTAATCAGGGGTTTTTATAAAAATTGGGACAGCGGGCTCTTTAACGATTATCTTAATAAATTTAATCTGAGCGCAAATAAACGGGTCAGGGAATTGTCCCGCGGCATGAAGCTTAAACTTATGCTTGCACTGGCCATGTCACATGATGCAAAGCTGTTAATCCTGGATGAGCCGACCAGCGGGCTTGATCCTGTTGCCCGCGAGGAACTTCTTGAAATTCTGCGCGGCTATGTTGGTGACGGGCAAAAGAGCGTATTTTTTTCAACGCATATTACTTCCGACCTTGAACGTATCGCTGATTTTGTCACCCTTATTGACCGGGGTAAAATTTTTTACACCGGCAGTTTAAGCGGTTTACAGGAACATTTTGGGAATATCATGAACGGCAAATCTAACGGTTCTATAACCGAACCGCCTGCCATTGACGATATTTTGGTTTATATAAGCAAAGGTGCGGCTCATGAATAGAATTCTTGCGGCAACTAAACTCGATTTTCATTCGTCTGTATCCGGATTAAGGACGGCTGTGCTGGCATTTTTAATCCCGGTCGTAATCGGCGCGGCTGTGCAGAATCCGTCCATAACCATGGTCTTTGTAATGGTATTCGCCACATACCTGGCAGGTTTTGTTTTTTCTGTGCAGGAAAAAAATCATATGGATAAACTGTACGGTATCCTCCCGTTAAAAAAAACAGAGATGATTGCAGGCCGGTATCTTTACGCTCTGATAATCGGAATTGTTTGTATTTTGATTGCCCTGGTTCTGTCGGTTTTGATTAATGTTTTTTTCAGATTGAAATTTGATCCATTTTCGTTCTGGGTTATTTTTGCGCTTGCGTTTTTATATTACGGTTTCGCGGCAGGTGTTTCTTTTCCGGTTTATCTTAAATTTTCCTTTACTAAAGCCTATGTTTTTACCATGATTCCCATTTACATTGTTCTGTTTGTCGTTGTTCTTCTGTTAAAAACCAAAGGTTTTACCGATCATCTGGGCAGGGTTATAGATTTCTTTACATCAAACATATATCTTGTTCCGGTTATCGGTATTATAGGCGGAATTGTTTTTTTGACAGCTTCCGCCATGATTTCCAATGTTATTTATACCCGTAAGGAATTTTAAGATTATACCCGGTTACCAGACCGCTGTTTTCCCTGTATAATACTTCAATGCAATTCCGCTCAACCAATTCACCGTTACCGGAAACTTCATTCGGGGACGCGGCGCTCCGCTGCCTGCCGCCGGGCGGAGGGCTTTATGTGCCTTCGCAGACGCCTGATATGCGGCAATTTTTTCTCTATATGGACGAAAAAACCACTTATCCGGAACTGGTGGCGACAGTCACTCCGGGTTTGCTGCAGGGTGTACTTAATCCTTTATCGGCTTCGCGGGTCGCCGGGAGCGCTTTTGATTTCGAACCGGAATTGATCCGGCTGGACGATGATTATTCCATACTGAATTTGTATAACGGGCCTTCCGGCGTGTTCAAGGATTTTGGCGTTGTGTTCTTTGGGGCCGTGCTGGAAGAACTGCTTAAGGATACCGGACAGGCAATGGTAGTTACAGCCGTAAGGGGTGATACCGGCGTCAGCCTGACAAACGCATTCCGGAACCGCAGGGGAATTACTTCAGTTTTGATTTATCCTTCAGGCCACATATACGGCCTGGATGAAGCGGAGTTTGTAACCAACGGCGGCAATACTATCCCCATACAGGTCCGCGGCGGTTTTGATGAATGTATGCGTTTAATCAGCGAATTGATAAATGACAGGCCCTTTGCCGAACGTTATCATGTGACCAGCGCTAACGCCATCAATCCGTGCCGGGTTCTTCCCCAGGCTTTTTATTATTTATATGCCTTTATTAAAATCAAAAAAAACCTTGAAGGCAAGGATCTTGTGTTCTCCGTCCCTTCCGGGAACTTCGGTAATTTTGTTTCCGGTCTATACGCGTGGAAATTCGGTATGCCTGTAAACGGTTTTATAGCCGCGATGAACAGCAATGATGCCTTCGGCGAATTTATCCGGGGCGGTAAATTTAAACCGCATCCGGTAGTGGAGACAAATTCGCCGGCTCTCGATATTTCAAGGCCGGTTAATTATGAAAGGCTTGTTTCGTTTTTTGAGGAAGCTCCTGCAGTCATGCGCAACATGGTTTTTCCCTCCTCAATCAATGATGAAAAAACGCTGCAAACCATGGAATGGGTCTGGAAAAATTTCAGTGTCCTGCTTGACCCGCACGGCGCGGTCGCTTTTGCCGCAGCCAGGGAATTTAACGGGGACGGCAGCCGGGATTCACATTGTGTTATTCTGGCTACCGGCCATCCCGCAAAGGAAGCCGACATTGTCGGCAAGGCGACAGGACAAATTGTTGAGCTCCCGGAAAAACTGCGCAACTTCAGAAAACAGGTTAGTCCCATTGCCCTTATCGATCCCCACCTGGAAGCGCTGGAAAGCGCCATCGCAAGCTGCTTCTAAAAGGATTTACATCTAAAAGGTTTTACAACCGTAAATTTAGTTCACCTTAAACTTCGCAATCTCTGTATTAAGAACGCCGATATCATTGCTGTTTTCGCCGCTTATTTCCTTGACCCTGGCCGCCGCCAAAGTAATTTGATCCGCGCTGTCGGTAATTTCGTCCATGCTGCCGGATACTTCGGTTGTCAAAAGCAGCAGAGCGGCGTTTTGTTTTCTGGCGTCCTTGCTTTCGGCTGTCAAATCTACCGAAGCCCTCTTTACCTGATCCGTTACCGAGTTTAACTGTGTTATCGCTTCAAGGATCAAGCGGCTTCCGATTCCCTGTTCTTCCATTGCGCTGCGTATATGGTTTTCCTGACTTGAAACAGTTTCGACTCCGTCTTCAATTTTATTAAAACGTTCCAGCATTATGCCTGTGGATTTTTGAATTCCATCAATGGATGCTTTGATTTTTTGAAGAACCAAACTGATTGTCTTTGACTGTTTTCCTGAATCTTCCGCGAGCTTGCGGATTTCATCCGCGACTACCGCAAATCCCCTGCCCGCGTCTCCTGCGTGGGCGGCTTCAATCGCGGCGTTCATCGAGAGCAGGTTGGTTTGGCTTGCGATGTTCTGCATCACGGAATTGATTTCCAGAAGGCCCTCCGATTCTTTTGCGATTTCCTGAATGTCGGTTGAGACTTTTTGCAGATCAGTCCGTCCGGCTTCCGAAGATTCCCCCAGAGATGTGATGTTTACCTGATTTTTTACCAATGTGTCAGTTACAGACTGTACATTGGCAAGCATCTGTTCAATGGCCGATGAGGAATGTGCGACACTTTCCGCCTGTACCGTTATCTGGTTGTTAAGACTGTCTCCGCTGCTTATAATTTTTTCTACAGTGCGGGTGGTTCTGTTGACTTCATCATTCTGTGACATTATGTGGTTTTTCATTTTGCCGATTACAGAATTGATTTTATCAATCGCGTTTATGGTTCCGTCCATTTTGCCGGACAATTCATTTCCCGTTTCCGAAAGCAGCGAGGCTTTTCCCTTGATGCCCAGCAGCAGTTCACAAATTTTACTGAATGTTTGGTTGAAAAATTTTCCGGCGGTTCCAATTTCGTCTTTTTGATGAATTTCCAGCCTGCGGGTAAGATCCTGGTCAGTTGAAATCCGATCCAGAATTGTTACCATTTCGTTAAGGGGTCTAAGGAAGGCCGCAATCATTACGTTAAATACCACAAAAATAGCCAGAATTACAAAAATAATGACAATAAACAGTATGGTCATACTGTTGTTTATATAATCAACCAGGGTAATGGGATGAACCGCCAGTACATACCAGCCTATTGCCGGAATTCTGCCGGCCGCAATTTCACCCTCCGGTCCTATAAAAGCCAGAATATCCTCAGGTCCTGATTTTTTTAATAAATTTAATATCTTTGTTCCGGATCCGGGCAATTGCTTTTCTAATGCGACTTTATTTGCGACGAGTTTTGGGTCATCTGCGCCGGTTATTTCTCCGTTTTCGTTAAAAAAGTATAAAGACGCGTCTCCGGTAAAATTACTATAAATCGAATCTACAAAGGCGCTCAAATCAATACCTGTCCCCAGTATGCCTATGGGTTTGCGGTTATTGTCAAAAACAGGCGCGTTTATCCATAAATTGGTTACTTTTAGGTCCGGATTGTAGTTGATATTAAAGTTATATTTTTCTGTTTGGTACATTGTCATTTGGTACCAATAATTGGCCGGGTCGTTAACATCAATTTTAAACGGCGGGTTATCATCCGAATAAAATAAATGGTCCTTGTCATTTACCCAGAATACCGAACTGGCGGCAAAAGCCCAGCGGTACCCGGCAATCTCTTCAAATGCGATTTTTTCTAGTTCCGGATCGTATGGATTGGCAAAGTATTTTTTTATAAGCGGGGAATCGGCCATTTTCAGCGCAATAGCGATTTCCCCGTTTACCGAAATCTGCAGATTTGTCCCTTCCAGCTTGATAATATTGGTCAATTCACTGAATTTGCTGCCTTCTACTATATTTCTGATGGAAAAAATAAAGACAGTGCTCCCGCCTGCTACAATAACCATAAAAAGTATTAATGAAAAAACCAGCATTTTTTGCCTTAATGAACCGTTTTTTACCTTTTTTTCTGTCTTCATCATTTTTTCTCCTGTCTATTAGCCTTCATACCCAACAATTTATTGTGAATATTGAAAAAATTCCAACAAATGTGTATAGTAAATCCGGAATATAAATGACCGAAACAAAAGAAACCCCAGTTCCCGGAGGCAGGGTAATTCCTGTTTCCATAGAAGATGAAGTAAAGACGGATTTTCTCAATTACGCCATGTCCGTAATTGTTGCCCGCGCTCTTCCCGATGTGCGGGACGGACTTAAACCAGTCCACCGCCGGATTCTGTACTCCATGGGCGAGCTGGGGCTTAGGCCCAACGCGCCCACCAAAAAATGCGCCCGCATTGTAGGCGATACAATGGGTAAGTACCATCCGCACGGGGATTTGGCCCTGTACGATACCCTGGCCCGCATGGCGCAGGATTTTTCACTGCGTTACCCGCTCATCCAGGGACAGGGAAACTTCGGTTCCCTTGACGGCGATCCTCCTGCGGCCCAGCGCTATACCGAGGCGCGGCTTTCCCGTATCGGCGACGAAATGCTCCAGGACCTGGGCAAGGAGACAGTAGACTTTATACCCAACTTTTCCGAGGAGGAAATGGAACCGGTCGTACTGCCGGCCGCCATTCCCAATCTTCTGGTCAACGGTTCTAGCGGTATCGCGGTCGGCATGGCTACCAACATGGCGCCGCACAATATAACGGAAGTCTGCGAAGCCGTTTGCGCCTATATCGACAATCCGGAGATTTCAATTGACGGTCTAATGCAGTTTATCCAGGGACCGGATTTCCCCACCGGCGGCATCATATTCGGCCGCCAGGGAATCAGGGATTCCTACAAAACAGGCCGCGGCAGGATTATTGTCAGGGGCCGTTTTACAGTAGAAACCGCCAGGGGCGGCAAGGAACTAATCGTCTTTAACGAGATCCCCTACGGCGTAAACAAAAAAAGCCTCCTGGAACGTATCGGCGTTCTTGTCCGCGACAAGGTAATTGACGGAATCGCTGCGTTTAATGACGAGTCCGACCGCGAAGGTGTCCGTATTGTAATTGAGCTAAGGAAAGGCGCTTTTGTAAAAGTCGTACTTAACCAGCTTTTTTCCAACACCCAGCTCCAGTCCTACTTTGGTATTATCAACCTGGCCCTTGTTAACGGCAAACCCGCGACACTCAACCTTAAGGAACTGATCCGGTATTTTGTCGAACACCGCATTGACGTTGTAACAAGGCGGACCCGTTACGATCTCCGCAAGGCCGAAGAACGCGCCCACATTGTCGAAGGTCTGGTTATTGCATTGGCCAATATCGACGAAGTTGTCGCGATAATAAAAGCCAGCCGCGACATTGCTGCCGCCAAGGAAAAACTGCAGGAACGTTTTTTGCTGTCGGAGATCCAGAGCAAGGCTATTGTCGAAATGCAGCTTGGCCGGCTTACCAGCCTGGAAGTAGAAAAACTCCAGCAGGAACTGGATGAACTTAAAAAATTAATCGCATATTACAAATCACTGCTGGAAGATCCGGCCAAACTTCTTGCCGTAATAAGGGAAGAAATAAAAAATGTGTCCGCCCGTTACGGCGACAAGCGCCGCACAGAGATAATCGCCGGGGAAATCGAAAATATCAACATCGAAGACCTAATCAAAAAAGAAGAAATGATGATTTTGATTTCCAACCTGGGTTATGTCAAACGGGTGCCGGTGTCCAGCTACCGCAACCAGAGCCGCGGCGGCAAGGGAATGATGAGCGCTAAACTGGCGGAAGACGATTTTGTCGACCAGATCTTTGTCGCTTCCACCCACGAATACATCATGTTTATTTCCAGCGCCGGCAAGGCTTACTGGATGAAAGTCCACGAACTCCCCGAGGGAAGCCGTACAAGCAAAGGCAGCCACATCAAAAGTCTGCTAACCATTTCCCCGAATGAAGACATCGCCGCCATAGTATCGCTGGGTGATTTCTCCGATAACCAGTATCTTTTTATGGGTACGGCCAGGGGAGTAGTCAAGAAAGTAAAAACTTCTGAATTCTCCAACGCCAAAACCAGGGGCATAATTGCGGTCCACCTTGATGAAGGGGATCGTCTGGTAAGCGCGCTGCTTACCGGCGGCCAGGATGAAATTGTGCTAATCTCAAAACGCGGCCAGGCCCTGCGCACCCACGAAGATCACATCCGGTTTATGGGCCGGTCTTCCCGCGGGGTCAGCGGCATGAAGATGCGCAACAACGACGAGCTGGCCGGTCTATTGCGTGTCGACAAAACCGAAGAAGCCAAAGCCCGCGAAAAAATGCTGATTATCTCTGAGTACGGATACGGCAAGCGCGTAGAGTTCAGCGAGTTCGGCTCGCACGGGCGCGGAACCGGCGGCCAGCGCATTTACACCGTAAGCGAAAAAACCGGGGAAATCGCCGGCTGCGTCAATGTCCTGGACGCCGAAGAAATCATGTGCATAACAACCCAGGGAAAATCCATAAGGCTCAAAGTTTCCTCCATAAGAGTCATGGGACGATCTGCCCAGGGAGTCCGCATACTTAACATCGAAAAACCCGACTTTGTTGTAGGTGTGGATCGCATCGTGCGCGAAGACGAACCGTCCGGGGCTGCATCTAAGACTGAAGACAATGCCGCGGAAAATTCTGCGTCCGCGGATGATTCCGCGCAGCATGGGCTTTTTGACGATATATCTGCGGACGAAACATCCGGAGACGATGTGGCAGACGACGAGGTGTCAGACGACGAAGTGTCTGACGGCGAAGTGTCTGACGGCGATGCGGATGAGGACATTGATGAGGAAGGTGTTGATGTGGATGAGGATCCGCACCCTGAAGAATAGGGAATTAATAAATTAAATTATCCTGTATAGTTGGGTTAAAACTCCAGCGCCTGCGCCTGCCTGCTGTCCCGGCCGGTGACAGATTCTGCCATGGTCAGCGAATTGTAAATCGCCTCGCGGACCGCTTCGCAGACAGCTTCAAACAGGGGATTTATCAATGTGTCAGGCAGTAAAGTAAATGTTTTTAACGATTGATCGTTACGCGAGGTAATGTTTCCGGGGTAATTGGAAAAAGCGATGCAGAAATCGCCGCTGCCGTTTGCCATGTATGAACCGGTTTCAATCATTCCGGCAATTCCGCGCTTGGCAATCCGTTTGAGCTGCCTTGCGTCTAAAGGCGCGTCGGTGGCGACTATGATCATGCATGAACCGTCTGCGGCCCTTGTAATTTTTCCGCAGGGAACCTGACGCCCGTAAATATTTAAATTGCCGGAGAAATTGGTCTGCACAAGGGCGCCTGTTGTGTACGTTTGCTCTCTGCCCGCCGGTTTTATCTGTACACGGCGGGAGGCTGTTCCGATTCCGCCCTTGTACCCGTAGCAGCAGGTTCCCGCTCCGGCTCCTACAGCACCTTCCGCGACCTCGGCTGACAGCGCCTTTATCGCTTCTTTTACATGTTCAGGTCTGATAACCAGTTTGCCAATCTCGCTGAGCGATGAATCATTTGTTTCACCGACCAGTACATTGATGGATGTAATGCTGCTGTCTTTTTCCAGATAATGTTCGATTAATCCCTGCATGACCATCGGTACAGACAGGGTATTGGTCAGGCCGATCATTGATTCAAGAATGCCCAGTTCTTCAATCTGCAGACTTCCGGCGAGTTTCCCGTAACCGTTGCCGGTATATACGGCGCATGGAACAGGGTATTGGTATGCGTCTTTTTCATGCGGCTGGACCAGGGTAATCCCTGTATGTATATCGTTGTCGTGTATTGTAAAATGGCCGACCCTGACGCCCGCTACATCGGCAATGGAATTGCGTTCACCGGTATTATAGTTGGTTTTAATTTCCATCCATGATCTTATGCGCTTTCTTTCACTCATAAAAACTAATAGTTCTCCGTGATTTTTTACCCGGTCTTTAATATTCCTTCCTCTAGCAAAGATTGGGCAAGAATGATTTCTGCGATTTTCATTGTATTTAACGTATTTTTAAAACAGGCCATTGGCTGGCGTCCGCCGCCGTCCAGACAGCAGTCCACAAAATCCTGCGCAGCCGCGAGAACGCCGGTCAGTATGTAGTTCTCTTTTGAACCGGCAGCTTCGGCGGCATCGAAGATCTCCGGAACAAGATTACCGTCTTTATACAGGTAACCTTTGCCTTCATGTTCCGCCTCGGCAAAGATTCCCGGAGCGTGCATCTCCACGGCGAAGATCCGTTTCCCGGAAGACCAGTTGTTCATCAGGTGGCCGGCGCATCCGCTGGCAAACGTAAGCTGCGCCATTATAAAATTGATGTCGACTGTACCGCCGATGCGGTTTGTTATACTGTTAATTTTTACAACCTCCGACCCGGCCATCCAGCGCAAGGTGTCTATCGCGTGTACCGTATCGTCCATCATGTGATCCCGGGCGCCTTTCATGTCTTTTATTTCGCACTTGTAGAACCTGCAGACCGCGTGTGTTATGGGGCCGCGTTCCAGACACAGATCACGCAATTTGGTTACCATCGGGGAATAGCGCCGCTGGAGGCTTACCTGGGTTACTGCTCTATTGCGCTGGGCGGCAGCCGCCAGATTCCGTGCCTGGTGCATTGTCAGGCCCATGGGTTTTTCAATATAAAGATGAAGTCCCTGCTGCAGGCAATACATCCAGATATCATACATAATATGCGGCTGGCCGATGACAACGGCGGCGTCAGGTTTTATTTCGGCGATCATCTTCTGAAAATCGAAGACACCTCCTCCGCCGTAACGGTTCTTAATATTGTATTGATCCGCGGTTTTGTTAAGCCTGTCCTGATCTATGTCACAGATGCCGGTAATTTCAACTTTTCCCTGCGTCTGTAAATTATTGAACGACGGGTAAATTACCGCATTGGCCCGGCTGCCCGCGCCTATCATTACAACTTTTAATGTTTTCATCCGCTTAATCTTTTGCGAACAGTTCCTTTATGTATTTTAAATCTTGCCGGGCATAAGTCTCGGTATTGGGTAAATCGGTATATTCGGCAGGCAGGCAGACAGTGCCGCTGTAGCCGCGTTTTTTTAAGTAATCAACCGCGTCTTTCCAGTTGCACATTCCGTTGCGCGCGGTAACCCAGTAGGGCTTCCATTCTGCCTGTTCCGCCTCTGACGCCGGGTTCTTCCTGTACCAGTACGCGTTTTTGAAATTCACCATGCACATGTGATCCCATATGCAGTCCAGGCCGTAACGCGGAGCCTCGCCTGCCAATCCCGCGTGGCCGGCGTCCCAGACAGCTGCGATGTATTTGGGATCGAATTCCTTTAGAAGGGTAAAACTGTCCCACGAACAGTTAACTTCCGCAGAGCCCTGGTGCATCTGAATGCCCAATGTTACATTATATTTCTTACAGTAAGAAACTATTGAATTGTATTTTCTCTTTAAGGCGTCCATGTTCTGGTGCCAGCCCAGATTGCGGTCATAACTTTGGCAGATCCGTATTATAGGAATTCCTGCTTCGCCGCAGCCGGCAAATACCGTCTCGTCGATTCCTGCTTCCCTGCCGTCAGCGGTCTGCACGTCGATTCCGGCGGCTAGGCTGGTAACCGCTACCCCGTGTTTTTCCAGGGTTTTGGCCAGGTTTACAATGCCTTTTATACCGTCAGAAGGCTGGACCTGGTAGCCGTCCCTAAAAGTATATTCAACCGCGTCAAATCCGATACCGCGTACCAAATCGCCCAGTTCATCCAGGGACTGGGTTTTCCATGGTTTAGTAAATACCGAAAAACGGTTTGTGTTCATGCTTAACCTCCAAAACAAAGCGCAGCCGCTCCAAGCAGCCCCGCGTTATATCCAAGCGCTGTTGGCTCTACCGTATAACCTGGATTAGCGTTCCGGTATACATGGGTATCCAGAGTTATTTTTAACGAAGGCCAAAATAAATCAAACGCAAGCGAAACTCCTCCGCCGATTACGATCTTTTGCGGATTCAGCAGGTTGACGGCGGCTCCTATTGCCCGTCCAAGGTAAAGGCCTTCTGTTTCAAAAGCGGCCATTGCTGTTTTATCTCCGGCCTGTGCCAGACCTGCTATTGTTTTGGCCGATACAGGTTGGCCGTCAATTTCCTGCCTGCCGCCGATGGCGATATAATTTAAAGCCAGCGCAGGCCCGGAGGCGTGCATTTCTGCGCAGCCGCTGTGTCCGCATTTGCACGGACGCGCGTCAGGGCCTTCTTCCACCACAACATGTCCTATCTCGCCGGCGTTTCCCAGGCTGCCTGCGTAAAGGCCGCTGTTGGTAAAAATTGCTCCGCCGATTCCGTTAGAGACCGTAACCCAGATAAAGTGATCGATTCCCCGGCAGCATCCAAATAGTTTTTCCGCTGCGGCGCACGCGTTGACATCGTTGTCGATCGTTACCGGCAGACCGAATTCAGCCTGCATTATCGAAGCAAAAGGCAAATCCCTGATGCCGGAAAAACTTGCTTCCACCCACAGGCCTTTTTTGGGATCTGCCAGACCCGGAATCGTTGCGCCCATCGCTGCCGGCCGGTATTGCGGGTTTGCTTTAAGCATGGCTTGTATTGCAGTTTTGATGTCTTTTATGACGCCGTTGGAATTTAGTTCTGTCCAGTTATATTTTTGTTCGCAGATTATTTTCCCGCCGGGACTTACAAGTCCGGTAATGAACTTAGATCCGCCGATATCTACGGCAATTACCGGCTCTCCGCCCAGCAGAGCTTTGGTTTGCCCTGACGTGTTTACGGGTTCAGCTAAAATATTTTTCATACATTATAACTTTGAAAAGCCGCCAATACCTGGTTTGGAGTCGCTGTACCAGTTGTACCAATTACCTGGATTGTGATCGAAGCAACAAGGTTTCCGATAAAAGCCGCTTCTTCCGCGGACGCTCCGCTTGCCAGAGCGGTTACAATACCTGATGTACACGCGTCTCCGGCGCCCACTATGTCGATTTTTGTTTCGGGAGGCAGCCTTACTGCAGGAATAAGAATTGGCTGGCCGTTTTTGTCCTTGACCAGTGTTCCCTTTGATCCGCACGTAATAAATACCGGCCTGCCATTGGCATCGGACAGACGCAGCAGACATTTTTTTACTTCATCAAAATCCGCCGCTTTTTTTTGTATATCCGGATCACCGGCGGCGCTGAACAATTTAATTGCTTCAATGTTATTGCATTTTATTACCATGTTATGAAAATGCTTTATAAATGCGCGTGAATCCGCGTACAGGACCAGCTTTTGATACTGCTCCCCGATTTTTGCCAATTCCTGCCGCACCCTGGGGGTAAGAACGCCGCAGCCTTCGCCTGTAAGCTGATCCAGCGCGATTATCGCGTCCGCATGCGGCGCGGTATTCCAAAGGGCATCGATTATTTTTTGTTCCAGATCCCGCGGTGTAGGTTTTATGTTTTTATGATCAAATCTGTTGGTTTCTTCCGGCCCGCTGTCCGTGCGGAATACCGGTTTTGTATATGTCGGTGTCATTACTTCGCCGCTTACAAAAAGGTTTTCGGTATTTATGCCCTGACCCCGCAGTAATCTTTGTATCTCAAATCCTTCTCCGTCATCGCCCAAAAAACCGATTGCGGATAATTTACCGGCTCCAAGGGCTGCAAGATTGGACATCACTGTACCGGCGGCTCCGGCGTAACAGCGTTTGGCAACAACCTGATAAGCCGTAAGATTTGTTTCCAGCGATAGCTCATCCAGGCTGCGGTCGATTTCCAGCCATTTGTCCAGAAAAAAATCTCCCGCCACCGCGATACGAAGTTTAGGAAAATTATTCAGAATATCTTCAAGCCTTTTGCGTTCCATATTTTTGTTCAGCCTGTTATTTCCGGGTGGTTTTTAAAATAATAAACTATCATATGGATCAATACCATATGTACATCTTCTATCTGTTCGTAACTTTCCAGCGGAACCACTATCGCTTCGTCGGCAAATTCCTTTATTTTTCCCCCGTTAAATCCTGCAAGCACTATGATACGGGCCTTTATTTCCCTGGCGTATTCGCAGGCCCTTACAATATTGGGAGAATTTCCGGACGCGCTTATTACGATTAATATATCGCCTTCCCTCATCAGATTGATTAACTGCTGGCGGAAAATTTCTTCAAACGAAATATCATTGCCAAGCGCGGTTATTTTTTCGATATTGTCACAGACCGAAATTATTCTGAACCTGCGTTTGCCCGGCCCGGTTCCTTTGAACGGCACTGCGTTCTTCCCAAAGTCGCAGACAAAGTGATTCGCGGTCCCGGCGCTCCCGCCGTTGCCGGCGATAAAAACCTGCCTGTCGTTTTTGTAAGCTTCCGCCAGGATCTCAATGATCTTCCCGAACCGCGCAGGATCAATTTTTTCCATTGCCCTGCTTATTGCGGCAGTATAATCATCAGTAAATTTTTTAAACTCTGACATAATAATGCTCCTTTATTGAATCAAGAATTTTACCACGAAAAACACGAACAGACACGAACAAATACACAGAGTATCTCACGGAGGAAAATAAAAATTAGAAATTTGAAATTAGGAATGAGAAAATGAATGTAAGAATTTTTCACTTTTCTTTTTTCATTTCCCTCTTCATTTCTCATTTCTCTCTCTTCATTTCTAACTTTTAACTTATCATTTCTCCTTTCTTTTAATTCTTCCTCCGTGCACCTTGGTGAACTCTGTGAGCCCCGTGAGAGACTCTTCTATTTAATTAAAAGTTTTGCCGCAAGCGCGGGAACGGTTTCCCTGTGATCGCCGCAAATATAAAAGCTTTCCCCGCCATCCGCTACGGTTCTTGCAAGAATGGTTTTCCAGGGCCTGTAATAATAACGCGGATCTGATTTGGGAGGGGTTTCATGGAAGTTTTTGCCTTCCAGATCAAGCAGATCAAATACGGCAGTGGTAAATTTTGAAATTTTTTTGCCTTCCTGGTGAGCAACGTTGCGGGCCATTGCCAGGCACTTTAAATAAACTTCCGGGCCGGTTACCGCCGAGCCAAAATTCAGGAAGACGCCGTTTTCGAGGTTTTCAATTGATTTGGCGTATATTAAAAAGTCTGTGTACGTTGCCCTGCCAACAGCGGCGCCGTCGCAGTTGGGCTGCTCATGGACAATGTCACAGCCTACGCTTACATGTACTGTTGCCGGAACCTTCATCCTGTACGCGCCGGCCAGCAGGCTGTACTGTCTGTGCGGGAATTTATTTTCTTCTATATGGCGGCCTATTGCTTCTCCAAGCCCCAGGCCGTCCGCAGCGCCGGCGTTTACTGCGATGTTAAAATTTGCGTCTTCATTCCAGAGACCAAACTGGCCTTCACTTATGTATTTTGCTACGCTTTCGGTAGTGGCTCCGATCTCGGCAAATTCAAAATCGTGAATGGCGCCTGCGCCGTTAAGGGCGAAGTGAGTTATTATTCCCTGTTCCATAAGTTTTAACAGGTACGGCGCTGTTCCCGCCCTTATTACGTGGGCGCCCATCATCATGATTACGGCGGCGTTTTTTTCGCGGGCCCTTATTATTTTTTCGCGCAGTATATCAATTGCAGGGTGGGAAAACCCTGGTTTGTGGGTTTGTGGATTTAACATTACCGAAAGATCCAGGTCATGGACGCGCTGCGAAATCGGCAGCAGTTTCAGTTTACTCCGGTCGAATTTTTCAAAGGGCATGTTTGCCTCCGTCTTTTTTAATCCGTTAATCAATCCGCGAATAAATAATTAACAAGCTCCGGTGTTCCTGTAAAATCCGGAATTATTATATCGGCGCCTGTTTCCTTGAGCCTGCCGCGTTTCCATTGGTCAACTCCGCTTCTGTTTACTTCATCGGTGGCCACTCCGCAGGCAAAGCCTCCGGCTTCTTTTACGTTTTCGATCTCCACGTAACCGTCGCCGAATCCCAAAAGCTCTCTGCCGTGCAGATTGTTTTCTTTTATTATCCGGTCAATTACCATTTTTTTGGAAAAGGTTTTATAGTCATCCCTTGCACCATAGATGCCTGTAAAATATTTATCTACACCAAGCAGGGCGGCTTCTTTAAACACGTATTTTTCGTCAGTGCCGCTTGCCAGATACATCTTAACGTTGTGTTCCTGCAGAGCCCGCAGTATATCGAAACTGCCGGGAACTACATGTTTGGCAGCCGCAGATGGATTGGCTTCCAGTTCTGCAATTCGATCCGCGATTCGCAGATCCAGGCGGCGCAGGTATTCGTTTTTATATTCAAGCGGCTCGCGCGGCTTCCCGCCCAGACGAGCGACTCTTTCTGCCAGTTCAATGCACTGGTAAATGGTTTGTTTGCCTGTGAGTTTATAAATAAAATCACGGGCGGTTTTTGTTATTTCATCGGTTGGAATTTTTGCGGCGTCCGGACAGGCGGCCAGTTCCTCCGTAAAATACGGGATCATGATCTTCTGCCAGCCTTCGCGTATAAGGCTTATTGTCCCGTCAAAATCAAAAAGGGCAAAGCAAAAAATCCCCCTGGGGGTGTCCTGATTTACAATCTCGATTGACCAGGGGTTATTCTTCATTTATTTTGCCTTATTTTACCGTTGCGCTGTACCGCTGCTGGCGGTAAGATGTTGTGTCCGCTACATTGTAATTGTTAATTGTTTTTTCAACGTTCTTGAGCCGGTCATTTGGATTGGGATGGGTCTTGCCGAAACCGCTGGAAGGCGTATAATTTTTTGCCAGATTCTGTAGCATTAAGACCAGTCCCTGCGGATCATAACCGGCAGCTGCCATCAGGCCAAGAGCTTTGTTGTCTGCGTCAAATTCCTGGGACTGCGAATATCCGCTTACTACCATTGTATTTACAATGTCTCCGATTGACTGGGTAAATGCGTCGGTTAGTTCGCCCAGATTCATTTTTTCCGACGCTACCGCTGTTCCGGTCTGAACCAGGGCCTGGGTGGCCCTCGCGTTCTTGATTGCCTTAAGGCCGTGCTGCAGCTGGATGTGGGCAACCTCGTGGGCTATTACTCCGGCCAGCGCGTCTTCTGAAGGCGCGTCCGCTATAAGGCCGCGGGTAATAAAGATATGGCCTCCGGAAGTCGCAAAAGCGTTGATTTCATCTGTATCCAGAATGGCCACATGGTACCCGTTATAAATTTCCGGTCTATCTGAATTTACCGTAATGGTTTTACAGATTTTATTGAGATACAGAATAAGGTTCCAGTCTTTGTCATAGATGTTATACATGGTAAGAATGTTGGCGGCGACAGCGCGGCCGATATAATATTCCTGTTCCGGGGTTATGTCTTCCAGCGCCTTCATTATTGACGGAGCAGATTTTATCAGAATATTCGCGATCTGGCTGCCGGAAAGCGAACCGCAGGAAAAAAATAACGCGGCAAGCGGAACAAGTAAAACAAGGGCAATGACTGCCGGGATTTTCTTTTTCATCAATTGCCTCCTGCCGCAAGACCGCCTTCGTTTATAAAGCGAAGCAGGTCATCGTCGGATATGGTTATGTTTTCTGTCCAGTCGACCGCGGCGTAATTAAGATTTCCTTCGGTTTTGTACTGGTTTTCGACTTCCTGGTTAAAGCCTTTCCCGGCCAGTGCTACTTCGCTGGCGCTTGCGCTGCTTGTACTGCCGGATACGACAATGCGTTTTGCGCTAAGATTGGCAGTTGATATCCATCCTGAAAGACCGGTATTTGCCGCTGAACGGACTTCGGCCCAGCTGCCGGACACCTGCAAGACCGTAACCTGATCTCCGTAAACGACAGTTCCCAAACTGGAAGCAAATACCCCGCTGGATGATTTTAATGCGATTGATTTAACAGAAACCCAGGCTGTGCCTCCCTTTGCAATCTGGGCAAAGACGGCAGTTGTCAAACACAGGATTACAATTACAAAACAAAGTGTTTTTTTCATATATACCTCTTGAAATTAAATTTCCAGTAAAAATTATGCGTATTATCAATATATTATATATTTATTTTTCCGTCAGGCTGTCTACTCCGTCGTCCCAGGCTTCCTGCGCCGGCGGATTGGCAATGAATTTATTACAGCGATCCAGATAGAGTTTGGCAACCGAATCGTTTGCGTTTTTTTGCAGTATAACCGTAAAAATATTTTTGGCAGCCATAAAATCCTGGTTCTCGTAAGCGTTAAAACCCTGCTTCCAGGATTTTTCCATATCCAGTATTTCCGCAGGCGCTTCTTCCCGCAGGTCCAGCAATTCGTAAAGCCGCAGGGGTGTGTTGATGCCGACAACCCTTACCCGCGAAAGGGGGCGGCATACAAATTCATCGTTTATTTTATCTTTTGTATATTCGCTTATCAGGATGCCGCCGGTATTGTACTGTTTGTTTACGCCCTCAAGCCGGGCCGCCAGATTGACAGAATTGCCCATGATCGTGTAGTCCATCTTGTTTGGTGTGCCCATATTGCCGACGACCATTTTCCCGGAATTTACTCCAAGCCTTGTGTAGAGGGGGCGCCCGGACCGGATCACGCCGCTGTTCATAAGTTTAAATAGCGGGATGTGGAATTCGCCTGCAGGGTCCATTATAAGATCGTAGATCTCGGCTTCGCGCTTCTTCATCGCAATCGCGCTGCGGCATGCCAGAGCCGCGTGGTCCGCCGACCAGACCGGCGCGCCGAAGAAAGCAATAATTGCGTCGCCTTCGTACTTGTCTATGGTTCCCTTGTTCTGCAGAATAATATTGCTCATCTCTGTAAGGTAAAGGTTAAGCAGATTTACCAAAACCCTTGGGCCGTTTTCTTCGCCGTATTCCTTCTGCAAAATTTCCGATATCGAAGAAAACTTCTGTATGTCCGTAAATATCGCGGTCATGTCCCTTGTCTCGCCGCCCAGGTTAAGTTTTTTTGGGTCGGCGATAATTTCATCAATTACCACCGGCGACAGGTATTGGCTGAACGCGGATTTAATAAACCGTTTTTTGCGGCCTTCTGTCGCGTAATTGTAAACAGCCGTTGTAATGAACGAGATTAAGGCCGCGAACATCGGAGCGGCCATCGGGATCCACAGGTTGAAGTACCTGTAGGCCGCAAGACCGGAGCCCATTAACAGAACAAAAATTATTACCGTGCCGCCGACGTTGAGGACGATCCGGCTGTTGATTAGGGCAAGCATGACGATTAGGATTATCGTTGCAAGAATCAGGATTATGTTTACGGGCAGCGGGCTTTCCCTTATAAAATCCTGCTGCAGAATATTGTCCAGCATGGTAACATGTATTCCCACGCCAGGGTAAAGGGAATTTACCGGACTGCTGAATACATCGTACAGACCCTGCGCGTAAAAACCAAAGAAAACGTACCTGCCGGCGAAGTCTTCCGGATTTAGAAGCGGTTCCCTGTTATTTTTGTAGTCCTGTGCGCTCTGCAGAATCTGCCAGGCCCAATAAGGATGATACCTGTCAAGATCTCCCCTGAAATGCAGGATGCTCCTGCCGTTTTTGTCCACCGGTATAACACGGTCTCCCCATTCGATCTGGTTCTTTTTCTGGTTATAATTAATTTCTGTTGAAGCGCCTCCCATTATGAGCGAAGCCGCCGAAAGCCCGGGAACCGCCTTCCCGTCAAATATCGTAAAAAGATTATTTCTGCGGAATATATTGTCCGAATCCGCCCAGCCTGTTACATTGCCGATAATTCCTGCGCTGTTGCGCAGTTCCCTGATTGGAAACAGGGCCTTTATTTGTCCGGTATTCGTTGCATTTTGGTTTAATTTTTCAAATTCGGATCTTATTGTTTCAAAATTACGCAGTTCAAAAAAAGGCTTGTTTAAGTCTCCCGGCCATTGATCCGTACTGCCTGTCTGACCGCTAAAAACCACGATTTGGATGGTCCGCCCAAAATCCTGCGCCGATGATGCGAAAACCTCGTCGTCATTTTTATCGTTATTATTGTTCGTATTATAATTTGTGTTATAAATAGAAGGTTCTGTAAATAGAACATCGAATGCCAGGGAATTGGCGCCTCCAAGGTTAAGGTAATCGGTAATTTCCGCGTAAGCCTCGCGCGGCCACGGCCATCCCCAGCCGCGTTCCCGCTGCGCCCAGTCAATACTGTCCTGATCCAGCAATATAAGGATAATATCGTCACTGGCTCTTGCAGCGGACGCGAACAAATTTACCCTAAAGTCGTAAAGCTTATATTCAAGAAAGTCGTAAAGACCGCCCAGATACGTCAGTATAAAACCCAGGGAAAGAATTACAATAATAATTGAAGCAGTTACCGCTTTTTTAAGAGTTTCCGGGATTTTCATGTTTTAACGCTTAATTATACCCTTTAAATTTTGTTCAGGCAACGTCACGAAATGAATTCTGTCGGCGACCAGTAGAAATGATACCATTTTCTGACCAGTAGAAATGATACCTTTTAATCAATATAGCTGAATCGATCAAGAAATCAATTTTCATCGCAAAAGTAATAAATTCATCAAGCTTG
>Ga0123357_10000585_pt1 | contig 36054 bp, 39 predicted proteins | sample TergutEmb28metaG_FD_89873 | JGI IMG/M metagenome (GOLD analysis project Ga0123357, IMG submission 89873) | Embiratermes neotenicus P4 segment gut microbial communities from Petit-Saut dam, French Guiana - Emb289 P4 | ecosystem: Host-associated > Arthropoda: Insects > Digestive system > Gut ... | reverse complement strand
TGTTCGCCCACTGGGCAATTACTCATGCTGGATTGGCTGGATGATAGGAGCCGGATGAATCGAGAGGTTCATGTCCGGTTGCGTGAGGGCCTGAGGGTGAGATTCCCTTGGGCTACTCGACCAATTCAGGCACTCATCCCGGAAGCGCCCATTGAAGCTCTCGATGAATGCGTTCTGCGTAGGTTTTCCAGCTTGGATCAGCTTGAGCTGAACGCCGTGTTGGCAAGCCCATTGATCCAATGCCTTGCCAGTGAATTCCGGCCCCTGGTCGGTTCGAATGGCCTTGGGATAGCCCCGGAAACGAGCTGCCTGATCGAGAACACGCGTCACGTATTGCCCTGAAATGCCGAAGTCGACCGCAAGATCGATAGCCTCCTTGCTGAAGTCATCGACGATAGTCAGCACCTTGATCCGGCGAGCGTTGGCCAGAGCATCACTGACAAAGTCCATGGACCAGACTTGGTTCGGCCCGCCAGGGCGTTCCAATGCCTGGCGCTCCACCGCAACACCGTGCCGCCGTTTCCTGCAACGAACCGACAGCCCGGCATCGCTGTAGAGCCGATAAATCCGCTTGTGATTGACCCGAATGCCTTCTCGCCGCACCAGTGCGTGCAATCGGCGATAACCGAACCGGCGACGCTCACCGGACAGTTCGATCAGTCGTGTTTTCAACCGCTCGTTCTCCGGCTGCGCCTTCGACTCGTAGTGCAGGACCGTGCGTGACAAACCCACCAGCTGGCAGGCACGGCGTTCGGAAATCGCTGTCGCTTCCCTCATCACCATGACGGCCTCACGCTTTAACTGGGGGCTTACCGTTTTCGGCCTAATGCAGCCTTGAGCGCTTCGGCATCGAGGATCGAGTCCGCCAGCAGGTGCTTGAGCTTTGCATTCTCCGCCTCCAACTCCTTCAGGCGCTTCGCGTCTGGAACTGACATCCCGCCAAATTTTGCCCGCCAGTTGTAAAACGAGGCGTCACTGAAACCGTGTTGCCGGCACTGTTCCTTGATCGCCACGCCGGCCTCGGCCTGCTGCAAAAAACCGATGATCTGCTCTTCTGAAAACGTCCATTCTCCTTCTCGAAAACGGACTTTACTAAATTGCTGCTGGCTCTGATTACGGGGGGCACCTCAAGTTTTAAGTCAAATACACTGGCTTTGCTGGTGGTATTTGACTGGACTGTTTAGTACGGAGGCTTTCGTGCGATAAGCCTTGTGCCAAGAGACAATGATCCTATATAATATATAGTTTGATTCGGCAGGCGGTTGTCAGTGGCTCTGGCTGGACTTGTCCGAGTGGTGCGCGTAGGCCAGCACTCGGTTTTGAGTCCAAAACGAAGGCTTTTTCGCAAAGCTGAAGCCTAAAAGGCCTTTGTAAATTAGTAGCTTAGGAAGTGGGTGATGTTCTCGTCTCCCGCTCCACTGCATCAATCTGCGGTTTTTCGCAGGGGTTGCAGTGTTCGATAAGCGCATAGCTTGCGTAAATCCTTAATTTTTCAAAAAACGTTCCACGGCTAAAACTGGGTCTGGGCGCACTCTTCTGTGCATGGCTTTTGGTCGACTATCCAAGCCGGATGGCCGCCTAAGACATTTACATTAAAGTTTTTCTTCCTGGGGCCGATATGACTAGTAGCTAAGGCGCTTTGTCATTTTGCTTCACTCTGGGAGGCGCATCATGCTGGTATCTTCAAGCACAAGTTTGTCATCGCCTGCGGCAAACGCTGTTTCTTCCATGCCGACCACGGCAGCGGGCATTAGCGACGCGGTGCGGAAATCCGTCAGCGCGCAGATTCTGCAAGCTTCCGCCAATGTTTCGATCAAGGCGGGCGAGCAATCACTGGCTTTGGTGTACCGCTCGGCGATTGATCGGATCAACGAAGCGTTGACGCCTGAATTGGGGCCGAACGCGATCCAGAACACGGTCTCCTCGGGCTTGGACACTTCTCCGGAAGCGACGGCAGACCGCATCCTTTCGGGTTCGACCGCGTTTTTCGAGGCTTATGCCGCCCAGAACCCAGGGAAAGACCGCGATCAGTTGGCAACCGATTTCGTTGCCTTGATTCGCGGTGGCTTCGAAAAAGGCTTCAACGAAGCCAAGGACATTCTGAAGGGGCTGAATGTTCTGCAAGGCGATGTCGCGGATGGTATCCAGCGCACCTATGATCTGGTGCAGAAGGGCTACGATGATTTTCTGGCTGCGAAGCTGAATCCGAATTCGAATTCGTAAGTCTCGCCCGATGGTGTATTGAACGAAGGACTCTGGGGCGCCGGTGATAACGATACTGCCGTTGTTTTCGCCAGCGCCCCACACGTCAGGGTGTTATCCGCATCTGGACGCTTGGAGCAAATAAGGGTTTCTCGCAATGAGGAAGCCGTGGCTCCACAGCCTACTGCCCGCTCCGCTGGGTATTGCCGAAGGGCTTCTGCCATTTCCCTCCGCTTGAATTTCTGGAGTTTGCCGCTCGCTAGATGGGGCATCTGTTCGGGCACTTCGACCTTGCGCGAGCGGCGATCTTCAGCGTCGGTCGCGCGTTCGATCCGCTCGTCGCGTTTGGGGCGGCCGAGCAGATAGCGCGAGAGGTCGCCGACGCTCATCCCGGACTCCGCGTGCGGGCGCGACAGCGCACCGAGCACCGACCATTGCTGGGTGGTCACGCCGAGCGATTCGAGGGCTTGCGTGCCCTTGGTGTGCAGCATGTTGACCGCCTGGAAAAAACGGAAGAACAGCCGGTTCGCGAATGCGGCGGCGGCCTGGGTTTTTTCGAGGGTGAGGTCGGTCATGGCGGCGCTGCGGCTCAAAAAGTCAGGCATCATTGAATCGCAAAGCGTGGTTTGAATACAAGGCTGGAAGCCCTCGGCAACATCACCAAGGAGCAAGCGAATGAAGGGTCTCAAAGGCAAGGTAGCGATCGTTACCGGCGGCGCCGGCGGCATTGGCGCGGCAGTCTGCCACCGTTTTGGCGCGGAAGGCGCAGCCGTTGCCGTGTTCGACATCAACCAGGAGGTGGCCGAAGCCGTCGCGGTGCAAATCCGCGCAGCCGGGGGCCGGGCCGCCGCCTATGCGGTGGACCTGACCAGCCAGGATTCGGTCATCGCTGCCGTGGCCGCCGCGGAGAAAGAGCTTGGTCCGGCCGATGTGCTGGTCAACAACGCCGGTTGGGACAAGGCGGCGCCCTTCCTGAAAACTGACAAGGCGTTGTGGGACAAGATCGTCGCGGTCAACCTTTATGGCGCGCTCTATATGCATCACGCGGTGTTGCCCGGTATGGTGGCGCGTGGCGCCGGCCGCGTCATAAACGTCGCTTCCGACGCTGCCCGTGTCGGCTCGTCCGGCGAGGCTGTGTATGCCTTCTGCAAGGGAGGGCTGGTGGCTTTCTCGAAGACGATGGCGCGTGAACTGGCGCGCAAGCAGATCAGCGTCAATGTGGTCTGTCCGGGACCGACCGACACTGCGCTGTTCCGCGACTTCGCCGGCGAAGGCGAGCAGGGCGATAAGCTCAGGAGCGCCTTGACCAAAGCGATTCCCTTTGGCCGCCTGGGCCAAGCGGACGACTTGGAGGGCATCGTGGTGTTCCTGGCGAGCGATGATGCCGCGTTTATCACCGGCCAGGTCATCAGTGTTTCCGGCGGTCTGACCATGGCCGGCTGAGCGGCCCGAATCTTGTGTTTATCAAGGAAGCGAACATGGAATACCAAGACATCCTCTATACCAAGGTCGACGGCATCGCCACGATCACCATCAACCGGCCCAAACAGTACAACGCCTTCCGCGCCCAGACTTGCGAGGAAATGATCGATGCCTTCAAGGATGCCGAGTTTGATCGCGGTATTGGCGTCGTTGTCCTCACTGGCGTCGGCGACAAGGCTTTCTGCACCGGCGGCGATCAGGGTACCCACGAAGGTGGCTACGGTGGCCGTGGCACCATCGGCCTGCCGGTGGAAGAATTGCAGAGCGTGATCCGCGACATCTCCAAGCCGGTCATCGCCCGCGTCAACGGCTATGCCATTGGCGGCGGTAACGTTCTGGTCACGATCTGCGATTTGGCGATTGCCTCCGAGAATGCCCAGTTGGGCCAGGTCGGCCCGCGCGTCGGCTCGGTCGACCCGGGCTTCGGCACGGCGCTGCTGGCGCGTGTCGTCGGCGAGAAGAAGGCGCGCGAAATCTGGTATTTATGCCGCCGTTATACGGCCCAGCAAGCTCTGGAGATGGGCCTGGTCAACGCCGTCGTGCCGCAGGATCAGCTCGATGCCGAAGTGAAGAAATGGTGTGACGAAATCCTCGAAAAGAGTCCGACCGCCATCGCGCTGGCGAAGAAGTCTTTCAACGTCGATACCGAGATGATTCGTGGCATGGGTGGCTTGGCTATGCATGCGCTCAAGCTTTACTACGAGAGCCCTGAATCGGCGGAAGGCGGCAATGCTTTCCGCGAAAAGCGCAAGCCCGAGTTCCGCAAGTACGTGCGCTAAGAAGAGTAGGCAAGGGAGGGCGCTGCTAGAGCGCCCTCGACGGATTCAAGGGCGAGGTCGCCCGACACAGAAACGGAATGCAGCATGATCAGGGACCAAGAAACGTTCAACATCCTGCTTGACACCATCGCCCGCTTCGTCCGCGAGCGCTTGGTGCCGATCGAGAACGAAGTGGCCGAGACCGACCGTATTCCGGACGACATTGTTGCCGAGATGAAGGCGCTTGGCCTGTTCGGCCTGTGCATTCCCGAAGAGTACGGCGGCATGGGGCTGACGATGGAGGAAGAGGTCTTCGCGACCTTCGAAATCGGCCGTACTTCGCCAGCGTTCCGTTCGGTGTACGCTACCAATAACGGTATCGGTGGCCAGGGCATCGTCATCGACGGCACGGCGGCGCAAAAGGCCCATTACCTGCCGCGGCTCGCCTCCGGTGAAATCATCGGCTCCTTCGCGCTGACCGAGCCGGATGCTGGCTCTGATGCCGGGAGCCTACGCGCGCGTGCGGTACGCGATGGTGACCACTATGTGCTCAACGGCACCAAGCGCTACATCACCAATGCGCCCGAGGCCAGCATCTACACCGTTATGGCACGCACCGATCCCACGCAGCGCGGCGCCGGCGGGATTTCCGCCTTTGTCGTCGAGCGTGGAGCGCCTGGGCTGTCGCTCGGCCATATTGACAAAAAGATGGGGCAGAAAGGCGCGCATACCTGCGACGTCATTTTCGAGAACTGCCGCATCCCGGCGAGCGCGCTGATCGGCGGACGCGAAGGCGTCGGCTTCAAGACGGCGATGAAGGTTCTCGACAAGGGACGCATCAATATCGCGGCTACCTGCGTTGGCGTTTCTCAGCGCATGCTCGACGATGCATTGCGTTACGCGCTGGAGCGCCAGCAGTTCGGCAAGCCGATCGCGGAGTTTCAGCTCGTCCAGGCCATGCTCGCCGACAGCAAGACGGAGATTTATGCCGCCCGCTCGATGGTCATCGATGCCGCGCGGCGCCGTGACGAAGGCTACGATGTGAGCACCGAGGCGGCCTGCGCCAAGCTGTTCGCCTCCGAAGCCTGCGGCCGCATCGCCGACCGCGCCGTACAGATTTTCGGCGGTGCGGGTTATCTGGCTGAGTATGGGATCGAGCGCTTCTACCGCGATGTGCGCCTGTTCCGAATTTTCGAGGGCACCAGCCAGATCCAGCAGTTAGTGATTGCCCGTAACATGATCCGCGAATTTGCCGGTTGAACGACCGTAGCGCAGCGCCACAAGAGGAAAGACGACAAAATGGAATTCAAATGGGATGACCCGCTCTTGCTCGACCAGCAACTGAGCGAAGAAGAACGGATGATCCGCGAGAGCGCCGCGGCCTATGTGCAGGAACGCCTGGCGCCGCGCGTGTTAGAGGCATTTCGCCTGGAAAAGACCGATCCGGCGATTTTCCGCGAGATGGGCAAACTTGGCCTGCTCGGGCCGACGATCCCCGAGGAATACGGCGGGGCCGGCCTCAACTACGTTAGCTACGGCCTGATTGCGCGCGAGATCGAACGCGTGGACTCCGGCTACCGCTCGATGATGAGCGTCCAGTCCTCGCTGGTCATGGTGCCGATTTACGACTTTGGCAGCGAGGCGCAGAAGCAGAAATATCTGCCCAAGCTGGCCAGCGGTGAATGGATCGGCTGCTTTGGCCTGACCGAGCCCAATCACGGTTCCGATCCGGGCTCGATGATTACCCGGGCGCGCAAAGTCGACGGCGGCTATCGCCTGAGCGGCAGCAAGATGTGGATCACCAACAGCCCAATTGCCGATGTCTTTGTTGTCTGGGCCAAAAATGACGCGGGCAAGATTCGCGGCTTCATTCTCGAGAAGGGCTGGCAAGGCTTATCGGCCCCGGTGATTCACGGCAAGGTCGGTTTGCGCACCTCGATCACCGGCGAAATCGTCATGGATGAGGTTTTTGTTCCGGCGGAAAACGAATTCCCCGAAGTCAGCGGACTGCGCGGCCCCTTTAGCTGCCTCAACTCGGCCCGCTATGGCATCGCCTGGGGCGCGCTCGGCGCCGCCGAGGATTGCTGGCATCGCGCCCGTCAGTACGTACTCGACCGCAAACAGTTCGGCCGTCCGCTCGCCGCCAACCAGTTGATTCAGAAAAAGCTGGCCGACATGCAGACCGAAATCGTCCTCGGCTTGCAAGGCTGCCTGCGTCTTGGGCGCATGAAGGATGAAGGCATCGCGGCGCCGGAAGTCACCTCGATCATGAAGCGTAATTCCTGCGGCAAGGCGCTCGATATTGCCCGCGTCGCGCGCGACATGCATGGCGGTAACGGCATTTCCGACGAGTTCGGCGTGATCCGGCACGCGGTCAATCTCGAGGTCGTCAACACCTACGAAGGCACGCACGACGTGCATGCCCTGATCCTGGGGCGCGCGCAGACCGGCATCGCCGCCTTTTGCAACTGACTTGGCTAATGTAACCGGGTCGGGTCCGGCGGTACGGGAAGGACGTTGATTCCTTCGTCGATCAGTTCGGATACTTCGTCCTGCGTCGCCCGGCCGCGAATCCGGCGTTCCTCGGTTTCCCCGTGATGAATCTTGCGCGCCTCATCGGCAAAGCGCGAGCCGACGTCTTCCGCTGTTTCGGCCAGGGTACGCAAGGATTCGATAACGCGTTTTGCGATTTCCTTGGGAGATTCCTGTGCGCCTGCCGGCTTGTCGTGCCCTCGCGTAACGGCGGGTGCCGCCGGTAAGCGTTTGATGTGCGTCGAGCCACACATCGGACATGCAACCTGAGCGTTGCCGAGTTGAGTATCCAACGCTTCGCTTGAGGCGAACCAGGCTTCAAAGCAGTGTTCCTGCTCGCAGGACAAATCCGAAATAATCACGAGGCCACTATTGAAAAGGGAAAACAACAATCGGATCTGTATATTATGCGCGCCGGAAGCGGTATTGCTTGGTCTGAAAGCGCGGATGCGTGGCAGTTTTCCGGTATCAGAATCTGTTCTCAGCGCATCGTGAATTCGGGGAGGACGATATTGACCTTCAGCGCTTCGTAATTATCTTGTTTTTCAAGCTGGACAGAGATGTCGTCCGGGTTGACTTGAACATACTTTGAAATCACTTCAATCAGATCTTTTTGCAAAGCGGGTAGGAAATCCGGCGAGGGTCCGTTCTCGGCGCGTTGGCGCGCAATGACGACCGTTAGACGTTCCCGCGCCAGGTCGGCGGATTTCGGCTTTTTGGGGCCGAATAAATCGGATAGCCAAGACATGTTTTCAGGCGCCTCCGAAGATACGTTTCAACAGGCTGGGCTTTTCATAGCTGACAAAGCGTAATTCGCGCTCTTCGCCGAGGAAGCGGGCGACGACATCTAAATACGCTTCCGCGACGTCCGAACCTGTGAGGTGAATGGCCGGCGTCCCCTGGTTCGAGGCTTGCAGCACGATTTCGGATTCGGGAATAACGCCGATCAGTGGCACGCGCAGCAGTTCCTGCACGTCCTTGTACGAGAGCATTTCGCCTTCTTCGACGCGTTTGGGCGAATAGCGGCTGACGAGCAGATGCTCCTTGACGGGCTCCCGGCCTTCCTTGGCGCGGCGGCTTTTGCTTTGCAGGATGCCGAGAATCCGGTCGGAGTCGCGGATCGAGGATACTTCCGGGTTGGTCACCACGATTGCCTCGTCGGCAAAGGTTAGCGCGAGCACCGCGCCGCGTTCGATCCCCGCGGGAGAGTCGCAGACCACGTAATCGAACCCTTGATGCTCCAGGCCCTTGAGCACTTCTTCGACGCCTTCCTCTGTCAGCGCATCCTTGTCGCGCGTCTGCGAGGCGGGCAGAACGAAAAGGTTATCGCAGTGCTTGTCCTTGATCAGGGCTTGATGCAGGTTAGCTTCTTTGTTGACCACGTTGATGAGGTCGTACACCACACGGCGTTCGCAACCCATGATCAAGTCGAGGTTACGCAGGCCGACGTCGAAATCGATCACGGCGGTTTTGAACCCGCGCAGGGCGAGGCCGGTGCATATGGAGGCCGATGTGGTCGTTTTACCGACGCCACCTTTACCGGAAGTCACCACGACTGTTTTCACGTTCTTCCCTTCAATACTGATGGTGTTTTGTTCTAAGAAGTGCGTTCGATTCAGCTCAGTACGAGCGGGTCGAGCCTGATCTGCTGCGTGTTCGCTTCGTTGACGAGCCGGATTTGCGCGGGCTTGCCTGCGACGGCTTCGGGCAGACCTTTTTCGAAAGTGCGAAAGACGCCGGCAATCGATACCAGTTCAGCGCCCAACGCCGTCGTAAATATGCGGGCGGAATTGTCGCCGACGGCGCCGGCAATTGCGCGTCCGCGCAGCGGCCCATAGCAATGGATGCTGCCATCGGCAATCACTTCGGCGCCGTTGCTGACGCCGCCGATGATGACGAGATCGGCTCCGCGCGCATAAACCTGTTGCCCCGAACGCAAGGGGCGATCCAGCAACATACTGCCCTTGGGCGTCGATGGAATACTCGGGGCGGGAGCAGCGGCCGGCGGTTCGACAGGGGCTGCTTTGGTTTGCGGCGCAGGAGGTGGCGCCACGGTCTTCAGACTCTCATCGCCATGTAAAACGGCCAAGCCGGCTTTGCGCGCCGAGTCGGCGAGCGATTCCGGAAGATGGCGAACCACAACGGGTTGCAGACGATAACGCCGCAGCAGGCTCGTCAAACCGGGCCAGTCCACGCGTTCGGGCAATTTCTGGAGTTGCGAAAAGTCGAGAATCGCAGGCTCTCCGGCGAAGAAGTCGGGCCTCCCACCAAGCAAGGCATGCATTGCGTCGGCAAGATGCATCGCATTGGTGTCGCGAATGATCGCTGTCGTTGCGGAAAACGTGCCGCTTTTGAATTCAATCGCCTTTGTGGCGTTACGCGAACCCTGCATGCTTATCGTGGACCTATCGAATTTTGCAAGTCTACAGGTCGAAGGAAGGGCGGACAAGCGAAGCGCCTGCCCGCGTGGCGAATTCGCACAACGCGGGCAGCCGTTCAATGCAGCATCTGGTGCGGGCCATCGAACAGCGCGCGGATTGCTTCGGCATCGAAACGGTATTCGTGGTTGGATAAATCATCGCGCACAACGACTTCGCCTTGCTCCGCGATCAGGCTTTCCAACTCGTCGCGGCCGAGCGAGCGCAGGGTTGCGCGTATCCGCTCCCAATTCGGCGGAAAATCATGCCTAACCGGGCGGGGTTTGAAAAGCCGGAGCGTTTCTTCATGAAAAAGTCGCATCAGCAATTGTGGCGCCTCCAGGCTCAATAGTTCGCCCGGCGTGACGGTGCCTGCGAGCTGTTGCAGCCGGTTCCAGCCGTCATGGTTCTTGAGATCGGCGCCCGGTAGTTTTTGCAGAAAAAGACCTGCGGCCGCATCCTTGTCGGCCGCCAGAAATAGTGCAGCCGGCGTTTGCTCGGATTGTTCGAGAAAATGTTCAAACACCTTGGCAATGCTGTCGCCTTCGAGCGGAACGTAGCTTTGGTAGGGCTGACGCATTCCCGCTGTATCGAGCGAAAGCAAGAGACGCCCGTCGCCGAACAATTCCGCAAGGCTGCCGCCGACAATCGGCCCTTCGGTTTTGGCGTGACCGCGTAGATTGAGCGACTCATTGCAATCGAGCACGAGCATGTTGACCGCGCCGTGCCCGGAAAGCTGGAACGTGATGCGTCCGGGCGTCTTGAGATTGGCGGCGATGATCGCGGTGACGGCACTCATTTCTCCGAGCAATGTCATGACAGGTTTTGCATAGGCATGCTTGCCTTGAATCTTTTGCCAAGACTCGGTGAGCTGTACGACCGCACCGCGGATATCCAGGTCCTCAAAAAGAAAACGCTGTACGGCGTCCATGCTCATCCTTTCAAAATCTCGGCATAGAGAGCCGGATCGAAGCCCACAAGCAGCTTCGCTGCACCCGTAATGACAGGCCGGCGAATCAGACTTGGCTTGGCTTCCATCAATTCAATTGCTTTAACCGCGTCGATATCCGCCCGTTCGGCATCCGAGAGACCGCGCCAAGTGGTGCCTTTCGTATTGAGCAGTTTCTGCCAGCCGACTTCATCGGTCCAATTCGTTAATGTCACTGCATCGACACCATTTTTCTTATAGTCGTGGAAGGAATAGGGGATATGTTGAGCATCCAGCCACTCGAAAGCTTTTTTCATTGTGCCGCAGTTTTTGATGCCGTAAATTCGTAAAGTCATTGTCATACTTGAAATAAAAAATCGATAATTTGAGTGCTTGTCTCTGTTAAGCGTGCGACGCATAATGTAACAAGCAAGGTTTCGGATTGTTGTTTTGCGCGCTGCCCGGCTGCCAAATGTGCAAGCCTCGCATGCCTGCCCGGAACCTCGCAGAGAGCTTGGTTCATCGTTATAAACCGTTCTTGGGAATGCAATACATGGCAACTGGTATAGTTAAGTGGTTCAACGATTCTAAGGGTTTTGGCTTCATCACTCCGGATGGCGGTGGTGACGACCTCTTCGCCCATTTCTCCGCGATTCAATCAAAGGGTTTTCGTTCCCTGGCTGAAAATCAGCGTGTCACCTTCGATGTCGTGGATGGTCCGAAGGGTAAACAAGCTGCAAATATTTGCCCAATCGAATAATTTGTCGCCTCAATGACAAATCAAATGAGCCCGGCAATGCCGGGCTTTTTGTTTTTACGCAAATGCTTCTCCGATTTAACACTTATTTGCGAATTGCTTTTGCGAATGCAGCCGCAAGTGCTCCCGCAGAGGCCGGAGTCTTTTCCCGCTGGGCAGGCGGACGCTTGGTGCCATTGCCGTTTGGTTTGCTGTCCGGCTTGCGTGCGGGAACCGCTTCATCCGCAAGACGCATCGACAATGCGATTCGCTTGCGCGGTATATCCACTTCCAATACTTTCACCTTCACGATATCGCCCGCTTTGACGACTTCGGCGGGGTCCTTGACGTAGCGCGCCGCGAGCGCCGAAATATGCACGAGGCCGTCCTGATGCACGCCGATGTCGACGAAGGCGCCAAAGTTCGTCACGTTCGTGACGACGCCTTCGAGCAGCATGCCTGGCGTGAGGTCTTTGAGGTTCTCTATGCCATCCTTGAACGTCGCCGTTTTGAATTCGGGGCGCGGGTCTCGTCCTGGCTTGTCGAGTTCCTTGAGAATGTCCTGCACGGTCGGCAAACCGAAACGTTCATCGGTGTAGCGCGAGGCGTCGAGGCCGCGGATGAAGGCGGAATCGCCGATCAGGCTGCGCACATCGCGTTTCGCGTCGGTCAGAATCCGCTCGACGACCGGATAGGCTTCGGGGTGCACCGCGGAGGTATCGAGCGGATTGTCTCCCTGCATGACACGCAAGAAACCCGCGCATTGCTCGAATGTCTTTTCGCCGAGCCGGGGCACAGCGTGCAAGGCGCTACGGTTGACGAAAGGCCCATTGGCGTCGCGGTGGGCGACGATATTGTTCGCGAGTGTCGAGTTCAGCCCGGAAATCCGCGTAAGCAAGGCCGCTGAGGCGGTATTGACGTCGACGCCGACCGCGTTCACGCAATCCTCAACAACGGCGTCGAGCGAATGCGCGAGGCGCGATTGATTTACGTCATGCTGATACTGGCCGACGCCGATCGATTTCGGATCGATCTTGACGAGTTCTGCGAGTGGATCTTGCAGGCGGCGGGCGATGGATACCGCGCCGCGCAGGCTGACGTCGAGCTGCGGAAATTCCCGCGCCGCGAGTTCGGAGGCGGAATAGACCGACGCCCCCGCTTCGGAGACGACGATTTTCGTCATGCCGGACTGCGCATTCTGCTTGAGCAATTCGCCTGCAAGCTTGTCGGTTTCCCGGCTGGCCGTGCCGTTGCCGATCGCGACAAGTTGCACATTATGTTTGCCGGCAAGCAGGTTCAGCGTGTGCAGCGAGCCGTCCCAATCCTTGCGCGGCTCGTGCGGATAAATCGTCGCGGTGTCGAGCAGCTTGCCTGTCGTATCCACGACCGCGACTTTCACACCCGTGCGCAGGCCGGGGTCCAGACCCATTGTGGCGCGCGGACCGGCCGGCGCCGCGAGGAGTAAATCCTTGAGGTTTTTCGCAAACACGCGGATCGCTTCTTCTTCGGCCTTGGCGCGCAAGACGCCGAGCAGATCGAGTTCGAGATGCAGCGAGAGCTTTACATTCCATGTCCAGCGTGCCGTGTCGACAAGCCAGCGGTCGGCCGCGCGGCCCGTGTCGCGGATGCCCGCCTGGACCATGATGCGGCGTTCGCATGGATTGGGTTCCGCGCTGCGGCCGCCATCCTCGGGATCGCTGTCGAGCATGAGTTTGACGCGCAAAACATCCTCGTTGCGGCCGCGGAGCAAGGCGAGCGCGCGATGGGAGGGGATATCCTTCAAGGCTTCGCGATAGCTGAAATAATCGCGGAACTTCGCCGCGGCCGTGTCATTCTCTTTGCCTTCCACGACGCTCGCTTGGACGACGCCGTGCGCTTCCAAGTATTCGCGCAAGTCGCCGACCAGCGCGGCGTTTTCCGCAAAACGCTCCATCAATATCTGGCGTGCGCCGTCGAGCACCGCTTTGGCGTCGGCGAAACCGGCGTCCGGATTCAGAAAGCGCGCGGCTTCGGTTTCCGGCGTCAACGCCGGGTCGGCCAGCAAGGTGTCGGCCAGGGGTTCGATGCCAGCTTCGCGCGCGATCTGGGCTTTCGTGCGGCGCTTCGGCTTGTAGGGGAGGTAGAGGTCTTCAAGGCGCTGCTTGGTTTCCGCCGTGGCGAACTCGGCGCGCAAGGCCGGTGTGAGCTTGCCTTGTTCTTCCACGCTGGCAATCACGGCGGCGCGGCGTTCTTCGAGTTCGCGCAGATAAGTCAGGCGTTCCTCAAGCGTGCGCAGTTGCGTGTCGTCGAGACCGTTGGTGGCTTCTTTGCGATAGCGCGCAATGAACGGGACGCTCGCCCCGCCGTCGAGCAATTCGACTGCGGCGACGATTTGACGCGCGCTGACACCGAGTTCGGTCGCGATACGGGATTCGATAGCAGGAAGCATGCAGGTTGTTAAGGCCGAAATATGAAAAGAAGGCGCGGACTATGCAGGAAGCCGGGCTGGGGTTCAAGAGGGGGTATTGAGCCAAGCCTGCGTTAAAATCGACCCTCTTCGCGGAGTGCTGGAATTTTTATGCGGGATGCCGGATCGTTCGTTCGTTTTGAGTTGTTGCGTCGTGTGGCAAGCGCCGGCTTCTGTGCATTGTTCGTTTTCGGCGTAGCGCCGGATGCCCCGGCTGCCACAAAGCATAAGCTCACCCATGCCGTGGCTACGCAGCTTGCCAAGCCGAGCAAGACCTCATCCAAGTCGACAGGGAAAGCCGATGCGGGGAAACCGGCAAGTAAAAAAGGGACATCCGGCAAACATGCGGAAGAGGCCCAAAAAGAGCCTGCGTGCCACCCGCACAAAGGTAGAAAGGGTAAGAGAAGCTGCGCGCCGCCTGCCGAGCGGGCTTTGAGCAACAGCCCGATTAACGCCAAGGCACTGGAAGAGTCCGGCAAGCCGCTCGATGGGGCTCCGGTGAAAGCCCGCTCGGTGCCGATACGCGCCTATGCGGTGGATGGCGCCACGTTTTTTCTGGGTGGGCGTAAATACCGGATTGAAGGCTTGGGGGCCGATACCGACGCTGAATTGATGCATGACCATGCCGCCCAGCGCTTGCAGGGAATTCTCGACTCCGGCTTGGTGACGACGGAAGCCCTGGGGCTGGACGAAAACGGCGTGATGCGGGCTGTTGTCCGGGTTAACGGCCGCGACGTGGCCGATTTGCTGCGGGCGCGCCCGTAGTAAGTTGTTCAGCGATTGAGCGTAGCGGCCAGCTCGGTGCGATAACGCCGCACCAGCACATCATCATTGCTTGCGTTAAAGAACTGAATCAGCGTTTTGCGGGCGATGTCGTCGCCGAAATTTCTATCGCACCGAATAATTCCCAGGAGAAGCCGGAAGGCCATTTCCAGGTCTCCCTGTGCGGCGCGGAGTTGCGCCAGTTCGAGCTTGGCTTGCAGATCGCCCGGCTTGGCGGTAATCCGTTTTTCCAGCGCTTCGGCGCTTTCCGATGGGGTATTGCGGAATAAGGCAAGCCTTGCCTGCAATTGCTCAATGCGAAGCGGGTCGTGCGGTTCGGGACCGACGCTTGCGAGAATTTGCGCCGCATCGTCGAGCACGCCGCTTTCAATCAGCAGTTCGGCCAGATCGAGCCGAACGGTTTCGTTGTCGGGGTCTTGAGCGATTGCGTCGATGAGGAGGGCGCATGCGCTGTCAATGTCGCCTTCGGCGTGGGCCGCGCTGGCCGCTTCGTGCAAGGCTTGCGCTGGCGAGGGAAGGATCTTGCGCAGGAATGCGCGCACCCGGCTTTCCGGTACAGCGCCGGTGAACTCATCGATCAGCTTGCGCTGAAAGATTGCTTTGACATTCGGAACCCCGCGCACACCGAGCTGTTGGGCCAGCGCGGAGTTCTCATCCGAATTGATGCGGGCAAGCAAGAAGCGCCCGCCGAATTCGTCCGCAAGTTTTTCCAGTATCGGGCCCAAGGTGCGGCAGGGGCCGCACCAGGGCGCCCAGAAGTCGACGAGTATCGGTACGTTGTCCGATGCGGCAATAACCCGGGTTTCGAAATTCTGTTCGGAAACATCGAATGAGAAATCGGAATGCGGTTTCTCCATAAAAACGATCTCCCCCAAAGACAAATTGCCGGGCTTTGCGGTTTTTGTGCCGGAACTTTAATTAAAGGACTCGGTTGCTGATTTGGCAACTTATTGGAGCAAGCCGAACGCGGTGTGACTTGACGATAGAGGCCGCAGCCATTCAATGTAATATTTTGTTAATGCTATTACAATGATGGCGAAATATTTTCTTCCCAGAATTTTCGGTTTGATCGTTTCATTGATTCTAGGGATGAAAATAAAAGTGTCTCAAGCAGCCTCCCCCCGTATCCATTTTGCCCGCTCTTTTCCCGTGGGCCTCGTGATGTCCGTTTTAGCCTGCGCGATCCAATCCGCCTACGCGGCGGAAGACGCCACCGACCTGGGTACGGTCGGAACGCAGGCAAGCGTGGGAAGCAGCACGGCCAGCAGGCAGGGAACCGCGGCAGCGGTCGCGCCGACGCGCTCTTCATTGAGCGTGACGCAACCGCAGTCGATCATCAGCCGCGACTTCATCGAGAATTCAACCTCTCCGGTCGCCGATTTCTCCGCGGTCGCCGCCATCGCGCCCAGCGTGACCGGCGGCATCAGCCCGAACGGCCCCGGCTTGGCCGAAACCAAGAACAGTTTGCGCGGTTTCAAGGACGGCGAATACAACGTTACCTGGGATGGCATTCCGTTTGGCGACACCAACGGGTCGACGCACCACTCGACCTCTTATTTCCCGGCTTCGGTCATCGGCAGCGTGGTTGTCGAGCGTGGTCCCGGCAAGGCGAGCGACATCGGCCAGGCGACTTTCGGCGGTTCGATCAACCTGTTCTCGCGGCAGTTGCCGAGCGAGCAGAACATTGAAGCCTTCGGCGCGGGCGGCTCCTGGAATACCTGGCTCTATGGCTTGCGCTATGACTCCGGCGTCCTGGCCAACGCTGGGGACGCCAAGATCGGGCTCAGCGCGCAGCGTCAAACCAGCGACGGCTACCGCACTTTCAGTTCGATCCAGGGCGACAACGTTTCGCTCAAGGTCGAAAAGCCGCTGGGCCAAAGCACGCTGCTGACCGCCAATTTCAACTACAACCGCAATTACTACTATCAGCCGGATAAGGACAACGGTCTGACCATGGCGCAGGCGGCCGCCTATGGCAAGGATTATGTGCTGAGCGACGACCCCGCCAAAGCGAACTTCTTCGGCTACAACCGCGTGGATAAAAGCACCGGCATGCACTACATCCGCTTGCAAAGCGATCTGGGCGACGGCTGGGGCATCGACAACCAAGTCTATAACTACTACTACACCAACGACACTCTGGCTTCCGACAGCGGCAACGTGCCGGGCGTCGGCCTCGGCAACGTAAAGGGCCCTACCGGCAATACGATTGCCAACCAGATGCCGGGCTACATCAAACTCAACAAATACGATAACTGGGGCAACACTTTCAGGGCGACTAAGCAGTTCGGCGGCAGCTTGGCGCGCTTCGGCCTGTGGTTGGAAAAATCGGATACGCACCGCGCCCAGTCCGACGTCAACCTGCTCGACATGACGCCGAACTACAAGGAGGCGGCGGTGCCTGGCGTGCATGCCGGCCCCAACAACGTCAAGTTCGATCAGCATTCGCAGTGGTTCGTGACCCAGCCCTTCGCCGAGTTCGAATGGGCCGTCACGCCGGAGTTGACGCTGACGCCGGGCGTCAAATACAACTCGACGCGCCTGAGCGTCGATGCGGAGGTGAATCAGACGGCGCGGATTCCCCAGAATTTCTCCAAGACCTTCCACGCCGCCTTGCCCTTCCTGACGGCCAACTACAAGTTTGACCCGACCTGGTCGGCCTATGCGCAATACGCCAAGGGCATGCTGGCGCCAGACGTCAGCCTGTTCCAGAGCACGAATGCGACGGCTTCCAATGTGAGTCCGCAGCGTTCCACCAACTACCAGCTCGGTTTCGTGCACAAGTCGGACAAGCTGGTTGTCGACGCCAACGTTTATTGGATCGATTTCACCAATAAATTCGCCATCATGCCCGGGACCGATTCGCAACCGATCTACTACAACCAGGGCGGCGTGAAGTACAAGGGTATTGAAGGCCAGATCACCTACGTGGTCGGCGGCGGCTTCTCGGCCTACGCCAACGGCTCGCTCAACCACGCGACCTCCAACGATACCGGTCTGACGATTGCGGGCGTGTCCAATATGACCGCGGCGCTGGGTCTGCTGTTCAACTCGGGTAGTTGGAACTCCTCGTTCATCTACAAGCGCATGGGCCCGATGTACGCGCTTGACGGCAGCGCCTACAAGATGAACGCAGTCACCCAGGCCGACTTCAACATCGGCTACACCATTGCCAATCCGGGCCTGAGCGCCAAGGCGCTCAGGGTGCAGCTCGGCGTTTTCAACGTGTTCAACAAAAAGGACCCGATCGCGGTCAAGCCGGTCAATTCCACGCCAGGCAGCGCCGCTTACGGCCAGCCCGACGCCGGTGACACCTTCCTGTTCCAGGCGCCGCGCAGCGCCATGCTGTCGCTGACGGCGGATTTCTGATTGACGCGTTTAGGCCCCCAGGCGATTACGTCGCCGCGGGGCCGTTTTTTTCAAACATCGCACTCACGGATCGTTTATGAACATCCATTACCTGGCCGATTTGGCGGCTTCTTCGGGCGGCACTTTGTATCTGATGGCCGTGTTATTGCTGGTGGCGCTGGCGGTCATCATCGAGCGGGCGTGGTTTCTGTATCGCGTTATGGCCGGCGGCCGGCATGTTAACGAGCGCATCGCCAGCCTGCCGCGCCTGCGCGCCGACTTGCTCGAAAAGGAAGTCGCAAGCGCCGGCCACTTGCCGCATGCCGCCTTGCTGGCCATGACCCTGTCTCACCCCGAATTGAACGAGCGCGATCTGCTCGCCGATCGCCTCGAAGAAAGCATCCTGCATGAGGTTCCCAAGCTGGACCGTTCGATGTGGGTGCTCGACACGGCGGTTACCCTTGCGCCGCTGCTCGGTTTGTTCGGCACCATCATCGGCATGTTCAACGCTTTCGCCGGTCTCGGCCAGGGCGGTTCGGGGCCGACGCAGATCACCGGCGGCGTAGCCGAAGCGCTGATCGCCACCGCCAGCGGCCTGTTCATCGCCATGATCGGCTTGATCTTCCTGAACAGCCTGAACACCCGCATCCGTCTGCTCGTGCATCAGCTCGAAACGCTCAAGCAGATGCTGATCAACCGCTATGCGCAGCAGAGCGGCGAGCTGAATGACGTACACCACGAGAGCCGCCCCGTCGTGCTGGCCCGCGCCAAGGGTTGAGAACATGCGCTATTTCGAGGTACGTAAGCCGCGCATCGAGATCATCCCGATGATCGACATCATGCTGTTCCTGCTGGTGTTTTTCATCATGATGGCGATGAACATGATCCCGACCAGCGGTTTGATCGGACACCTGCCCGCCAGCAGCACCAGCGAGGCGCTGCCGCCGCCCAAGGTCTTGATCGAGATTCATCAGGACGGGCAGCTCGTCGTCGATCAGACACCGATGACAACCGACGCTTTGCGCGCCAAGCTGCGCGCACAGGCTTCGAACAAAACCGTGGTCACGATCGCCGGCGCGGCGACTGCCAACCTGCAGCAACTGGCCGAAGTCATGGACATCTGCCACCAGAGCGGCATCAACCAGATCGGGCTGTCGACGCATAATGTCCAGTAGCCTTGTCCTCACCCCCGCGCCACGCCGGGGTTCGCTGCCGCTGCCGCGCACCGTGCTGTTCGCTGTGCTGATCGAGGGCGCGCTCCTGCTCGGCGCGGCCGGATTGATCGCCAGCGCCAAGTCTGTCGCGACCGCCGAGCAGCCCGTCACCCTGGTGTTCGACGACGCGCCTCCCGCGCCGCCCAAGCAGGAAGAACCCAAGCCGGAACCGCCGAAGCCGTTGGAAAAACCCACACCGGTCAAGCGCGCGGTCGTGTTGCCGCGCCCGGCCCCGCAGCCTCCCGTGGCGCAGCCGACGCCCGAGCCTACGCCGGCCCCTGCGCCTTCTCCGATCGCCGAGCCGGCGGCCCCTCCCGCGCCGCCGCCCGCGCAGGAACAAGCGCATGCCAGCGACGCCGCGCAAAAGGAAGCCAATTTCGCCGCGCGCTTGCGCGCCGCGATCCAGGCCGCGGTGGTATATCCCTTCGCCGCGCGCACGATGAACGCCCAAGGCAAGGCGCGGGTTGAGTTCGTGTTCCACGACGGCGCATTCAGCCATGTGCGCATCATTCAAAGCAGCGGCAACGGCATGCTCGATCAGGCGGCGCTGGCCGCCGTCACGCATGCCGCCGTGCCGCCCATCCCCGATTCGCTCGCCGACAAGAGCATGACGTATCAAGTCACGGTCGTGTTCGAGTTGAATGCGGGCTGACACGGAGAATCGCATGTCTTTATTTACCTGTTCCTTCCGCGCCGTCGCCGTGTTATTGCTCGGCTGTGCCCCCCTATCCGGCATGTGTCAGGATGCGGAAACGTTTTCCGCTTACGTGGTGCTGGGCGAAAACGGTGTGCCAGTTGCGCGCGTGCTGACCTCCGCGGCGCAATGCCCGCAGTTGAACATGGACGGCCGCGCGGTGCCCATGCATCTGCGCGCCGATGCGCAGACCATGCCGCTGCGGTCGACGCTTTCCGCTCCGTCCGATTCCAAGCCGTCCGCGTTTCCGCTGCTGACCTGCGAGCTTGAGATTCCGCCCCATACCGCCACGGCGCAGGTCGAGGGCCGAGCGCTGCCGCTGCCGCGCGCCGAGATCAAGCGCATCGTCGTCATCGGCGACACCGGCTGCCGTTTGAAGAAAAGCGATAAGGCTTACCAAGCCTGCAATGACCCCGAGCAATACCCATTCGCTAAAGTCGCCGCCGCCGCCGCGGCCTGGAAACCCGATCTCGTGATCCATGTCGGCGACTATCACTACCGTGAGAACGCTTGTCCGCAAGACAAGCTGGGCTGCGCCGGCAGCCCCTGGGGGTACGGCTGGGATGCCTGGCGCGAGGACTTTTTCAAACCGGCCGCGCCTTTGCTGCAAGCCGCGCCCTGGATCGTGACGCGCGGCAATCATGAGTCCTGCGCGCGCGCCGGGCAGGGTTGGTGGCGTCTGCTCGATCCGCGTGCGCTGTTGCCCGGGCGTGATTGCAACGATGCCGCCAACGATGACATCGGCGACTACAGCGATCCTTATGCCGTGCCGCTCGGAGGCGATGCCCAGGTGATCGTGCTCGATACCTCCAACACCACGGGCCAGCCGATTCCCCAGGACGATATCCGCGCGGCGAAGTACCGCGACCTGTACCGTAAGCTCGACGCCTTGTCGCAACGGGCGTCCTACAACATAGGCGTGAACCACCATCCGATCCTGGGCTTCGCGGCCAAGCGGGACGGGGCGGGCAAGGTGGCGCTTTTACCGGGTAATCAGGGTCTGCAATCTGTCTTGAGCGCGCTCGATCCGCTCTTGCTGCCGCCGCGCGTCAACGCCATGTTGTCCGGCCATGTCCACGTCTGGCAGGAAGTCAGCTTCGCCACACCGCACCCGACCCAGTTTGTCACCGGCTTTTCCGGCACGCAGGAGGACATCGTGCCTTTGCCCGAAATATTGTCGGCCGATGCGACGCCCGCCGTGGGCGCAGTCGTTGAGCAGCATAGCTCCTGGGTGAATGGGTTCGGCTTCATGACGCTCGAACGCAGCGGCGCAAGCGCTTGGGACGTCAAGGTGTGGGACAGCGCTGGCCATGCCGTGAACGTCTGCCGGATCGAGGGACGTAAGTCGGTTTGTGATGTGGCGCAGGTTAAGCAGTAGTTTTCGCTCAAGCGCGCTTGCAGGATTGAACCGGCGGCGCTTACGTTCAACCCGTGGTCATTCTGCGCGAAGTCGCAGAATCCATTTGTCCCCCGATAGTGGATTCTGCGACTCCGCTTTGCTCCGCGCAGAATGACCGCAAACTCAGAACGGCAGTTCAAGCCCCGGCCATGCCGCATTGATCGCGCGGCGGAAATCAGCCTGGATATGCTCGATGGCCGCTGCGTCATCGGCTTCGAAACGCAGCACCACGACGGGCGTGGTGTTCGAGGGACGCGCGAGGCCAAAGCCGTTCGCGTATTCGATGCGTAGCCCGTCGATCGTGATGCGCTCGACTTCGCCCGCGAATTTCGCGTCCCGTTTGAGCTTTTCGACGAGCTGAGCCGGCTCGCCTTCGCGCATTTTGATATTGAGTTCGGGCGTGCTCACCGCATTCGGAAGCGCTTTGAGCACGGCGTTCGCGTCGGCGCTGCGGGACAGAATTTCGAGCAGGCGCGCGGCGGTGTACAGGCCGTCGTCGAAGCCATACCAGCGTTCCTTGAAGAACATGTGGCCGCTCATTTCGCCGGCGAGCGGCGCGCCGGTTTCCTTGAGCTTGGCTTTCACCAAGGCGTGGCCCGTATTCCACATCAGCGGTTCGCCGCCGTGCGCGCGAATCCAGCGCGCCAGATTGCGCGTGCATTTAACGTCGTAAATGATCTGGCCGCCGGGCGCGCGCGCCAGCACGTCGGCGGCGAACAGCATAAGCTGGCGGTCGGGGTAGATGATTTCGCCGTCTTGCGTGACCACGCCGAGACGATCGCCGTCGCCGTCGAAAGCCAGGCCGATCTCGGCGTCGCCGTGCTTCAGCGCGGCAATCACATCCTCCAGATTTTCTGGTTTGGAAGGGTCGGGATGGTGGTTGGGGAAATTGCCGTCGACTTCGGAGAAAAGCTCGGTCAATGCGCAGCCGAGCTTGCGGAACAGCTCGGGGGCCGTATTGCCGGCCACGCCGTTGCCCGAATCGAGCACGATCTTCATCGGCCGGGCGAGTTTCACGTCGGATGCGATGCGTTCGATGTAGGCGGGCCGGACATCAGTGCGGCTGATCGAACCCTTTCCCGCAGCGAAGTCCTGCTCGGCGATGCGGCGGCGCAGGTCTTGAATCATCGCGCCATAAAGCGTTTCGCCGCCGAGCACCATTTTGAGGCCGTTGTATTCGGGCGGATTGTGGCTGCCGGTGATCGAAACGCAGGAATTGGCGTTGAGGTGGTACGCGGCGAAATAAGTGATCGGCGTCGCGACGCAGCCGATGTCGATCACATCGATGCCCGTGCTGGCAATGCCTTCGGCGAGCGCGGCGGCGAACCCGGGGCCGGAAAGCCGGCCATCGCGGCCGACGACGATGGTTTTCTGAGCGCGGGCCTTGGCTTCGGAACCAAGCGCCTGGCCGATCTGACGCACGCCTTCGGTCGTCAGCGTTTTGCCGACGATGCCGCGAATGTCATAAGCCTTGAAAATTTCTTGAGCGGGAACCGCCATGACGGACTCCAAAGTGGATCTTGCCCGGGATTATACGAAGCATCCCGATGGTTTCCGCTCAAACCGCTGCGTCTCGTATGCGGACATAGCAGATCACAAATCGTTCTGTGCCATGCTTTTCCGGCCGAAAGGGTGAAAGATGCCTGAAAGTTTATCGGGCCGGGGTGTCCGGTTTTGGCATGCTCAGCGGGGGCGAGGCTGGAGTCGGATGCAATGAAAAACGCCCGCCGGATTCGATCCGATGGGCGTTTTTTGCTGATAGTGGGTGAGTTTAACGAGGGGCTTGAGTTTCCGCGACGAAAATTTCGACGCGGCGGTTTTTCGCGCGTCCTTCTGGTGTGTCGTTGCTTGCGATCGGTTCGCGCGAACCGCGTCCGTCGATCGCAATGCGGCCGGCCGCAACGCCCCGGTCGACGAGGTAGTCGCGCACGCTCGCGGCGCGGTTGACCGAGAGCGGGTTATTGATCGCGTCCGTGCCGGTGCTGTCGGTATGGCCGACAATGCGCACGCTGGAGGCTTGATTGTCCCGCAGGGTTTCGGCGAAGCGATCGAGAACCGGGCGGAGGTTCGGCTGGATATCGGCGCGATTCACATCGAAAGAGATGTCGCTCGGGATTTCGATTTTGAGCTGATCGTCTTCGGTGTGCGTGACGGTGACGCCGGTCCCCGCGGTGGCTTGTTCCATCGCTTGCTTCTGGTCTTCCATCCGCCGCGACCAGATGTAGCTGCCGAGCGCGCCAAGACCGGCGCCGATCACCGCATCGCGGCCGACATTGCGGCTGCCCGTGACCGCGCCGATGATCGCGCCGGCCGCTGCGCCGCCGCCTGCGCCGACGGCGGTGTTCCTTTGCGTGTCGCTCATTGTTTCGCAGCCGCTCAGCGTGAGGGCAGCGATGCTCGTCAGACAGATGAGTTGTGTGGCCTTCATGGCGAGTCCTTTCTTTCTATCTGTGTGAATTAAGAGCTGCTTAGAAAATTCAAACCTAGCATGGCAACGTGGCTTGTGCTCGGGATGTTGTATTTCCCGAGCGGGATTTGCTGGATTCAGGTCTGCTTCACGCAATCGACGAAGTAGTGTTTTTTGCTGTCGATCGTTTCCACTACGAGGCCATGCACATCGGTTTCGAAACCGGGGAAGCGTTGGTTGAATTCGCGCACGAAACGCAGGTAGCGCACGATCGTGGCGTTGAAGCGTTCGCCGGGGATCAGGAGCGGGATTCCGGGCGGGTAGGGTGTGACGAGCATCGCGGTGATGCGGCCTTCGAGCGCGTCGATCGGCACGCGCTCGATTTCGCGGTGCGCCATCTTCGACCAGGCTTCGTGCGGACGCATCGCGGGCTCCATGTCCGAGAGATACATCTCGGTCGTCAGGCGCGCGACATCCTCGTCTTTATAGAAGTTGTGGATTTGCTGGCACAGATCCTTGAGGCCGATTTTTTCGTAGCGCGGCTGCTTGGCGATGAACTCCGGCATGATCCGCCACAGCGGCTGGTTCATGTCGTAGGCGTCCTTGAACTGTTGCAGCTCGGTCACCATCGTGTTCCAGCGGCCCTTGGTGATGCCGATCGTGAACATGATGAAGAACGAGTAGAGGCCCGTTTTTTCGACGATGACGCCGTGCTCGGCAAGGTATTTCGTCAGCACGCCGGCCGGCACGCCCCAATCGTCGAAATCGCCGTCGACATCGAGCCCCGGTGTAATCAGCGTGGCCTTGATCGGGTCGAGCATGTTGAAGCCCGGCGCGAGATCGCCGAAGCCGTGCCAGCGTTCGCCGGCCTTGAGCACCCAGTCCTCGCGCTCGGCCATGCCGTCGTCCGAGAGGTAGTCCGGCCCCCAGACTTTGAACCACCAGTCGCTGCCCCATTCTTCGTCGACCTTGCGCATCGCGCGGCGGAAATCGAGCGCTTCCGCGATCGATTCTTCGACGAGCGCCGTGCCGCCGGGCGGCTCCATCATCGCGGCGGCGACATCGCAGCTTGCGATGATCGCGTACTGCGGCGAGGTCGAGGTGTGCATCAGATACGCTTCGTTGAACGTGTGCTGGTCAAGCTGGCGCGTTTCGGAGTCCTGCACGAGGATCTGCGAAGCCTGCGAAAGTCCGGCGAGCAGCTTGTGCGTCGATTGCGTCGAAAACACCATCGACTGGCGGCAGCGCGGCCGGTCCGCGCCGATGGCGTGATAGTCGCCATAGAACTCGTGAAAGGCCGCGTGCGGCAGCCAGGCTTCATCGAAATGCAGGGTGTCGATCTTGCCGTCGAGTTCGTCCTTGATTTCCTCGACGTTGTAAATCACGCCGTCGTAAGTGCTTTGGGTGATCGTCAGGACGCGCGGCATCGCGTTCTTGTCGCTGATGAACGGGTTCCTGGCGATTTTCTTCTTGATGTTTTCCCAGGCGAATTCGCTCTTCGGAATCGGGCCGATGATGCCGTAGTGGTTGCGCGTCGGCATCAGAAAGACCGGGATCGCGCCGGTCATGATGATCGCGTGCAGAATCGACTTGTGGCAGTTGCGGTCGACGACCACGATGTCGCCCGGCGCGACGGTCGAATTCCACACGATCTTGTTCGAGGTCGAGGTGCCGTTGGTGACGAAGAACAGGTGGTCGGCGTTGAAGATGCGCGCCGCGTTGCGCTCTGAAGCCGCCACCGGGCCGGTGTGGTCGAGCAACTGGCCGAGTTCGTCGACCGCGTTGCAAACGTCGGCGCGCAGCATGTTTTCGCCGAAGAACTGGTGGAACATCTGGCCGACCGGGCTTTTGAGGAAGGCCACGCCGCCCGAGTGGCCGGGGCAGTGCCAGGAGTACGAACCGTCGGCCGCGTAATGCGTCAGCGCGCGAAAGAACGGCGGCGGCAGCGAATCGAGATAAGCCTTGGCCTCGCGCACGACGTAGCGCGCGATGAATTCGGGCGTGTCCTCGAACATGTGGATGAAACCGTGCAATTCGCGCAGCACATCGTTCGGGATATGCCGGCTGGTGCGCGTTTCGCCGTGCAGGAAAATCGGGATGTCCGGGTTGCGATGGCGGATACCCTGGACGAAGGCGCGCAGCTCTTCGATGGTTTCTTCCGCTTCGTCGGAGATCAATTCCTCATCGTCGACCGAGAGGATGAAAGCGGAGCTGCGGCTTTGCTGCTGCGTAAACGAGGTCAGATCGCCGTAGCTCGTGACGCCGAGCACTTCCATGCCTTCCTCGCTGATGGCTTCGGCGAGTGCGCGGATGCCGAGCCCGGAGGCGTTTTCCGAACGGAAATCCTCGTCGATGATGATGATTGGGAAGTGGAAGCGCATCGCAGCAACTCCTGATGCTAAAAGGATGAAAGGGGGTGGGGGCCCCCGTTGAAAGTCGCGGATGATAACAGCCTTGGTTTAAGCGGGTAATCGGGCAAAAGCAGAAGGACTGCAACGGGTTGTAATTCTGCGCCAAACCGCCGCGCCGCGGGGATGTGTTACGGGAGCGGTGCAATAGCGTCCCCGGCGACGCTACCGGCTTGATGCTTTAATATTCTGTGGTGCCCAATTCGGGCAATGGTTCCAATAAAGTAAAGTTCTTTTTGACCACGGGTTGAGCGCAAGCCTCGCCATTTATGGTGGGGGCAGCGAAACAATGTTACTGGCGCCGAAGGCGCCTCCAATTTGTGGTGAGGAAGCCTCAACCTTCAGGTTGGGGTGACTCACATTTCCAGAGAATTTTCCGATGAGACAAAACTTCCTCAAGAGCGCGCTGCTTGCGTTTGCGGCCACAGCGGCGTTCAGCGGCGCCGCTGCGGCGGCGGGTACGATCAAGGTTGGCGTAGCCGCGGCCCTGACGGGCGGTGCGGCGCAATACGGGGCCGCAATCCGCAACGGCTTTGAGCTGGCGGCCTCCGAAATCAACGCGGGCGGCGGCATCAACGGCAACAAGATCGAATTGGTCGTGGCCGACGAGCAGAGCAAGAAAGAAGAAGTCATCAACGTTTTCAAGCGGCTGATTTTCCAGGACAAGGTCATCATGATCTTCGGCCCGACGCTGTCGAACTCGGCGCAGGCGAGCAATCCAGTCGCGCAGGCCGCCAAGACGGTTGTTTTCGGCACCTCCAATACGGCGGACGGAATTACCGCGATCGGCGACTATGTGTTCCGCAACTCGGTCACCGAAGCCGATGTACTGCCCGAAACGATCCGGGTCGCGGTGAAAAACTCCGGCATCAAAAAAGTCGCCGTGTTTTACGGTAACGACGATGTGTTCACCAAAAGCGGTTACGACAACTTCAAAAAGGCGCTTGAAGATCTGAAGATGCCCGTGACGACGACCGAGACCTTCGCCAAGGGCGACGTAGACTTCAAGGCTCAGCTCACCAAGATTAAAGCCAGCGGCGCCGATGCCGTGGTGCTTTCGGCCTTGATCGCTGAAGGCGCGCCGATCATGGTGCAGGCGCGCCAGATCGGTTTGAACGTGCCCTTCATCGGCGGCAACGGCATGAACTCGGTCAAGATCTTCGATCTGGCCAAGGGCGCGTCGGATAACCTGTATGTTGGCAGCCCGTGGTCCGCGAGCAACGCCACGCCCGAGAACACCAAGTTCATCAAAGCCTACACGGCGAAGTACGGCAACGCGCCCGACCAGTTCGCCGCGCAGGCTTACGATGCGCTGCATATCGCCGCGCAAGCGCTTAAGAATGTGAAGATGACAGGGGATATCGGGGCCGAGCGTGCCGCATTGCGCAACGCGCTGCCCGATGTGAAATGGACCGGCGCGACCGGCGCGTTCCAGTTCCGCCGCGCGCACGACAAAGCGGGCAAGCCCGCCGGTTTCGATGCGCAGCAAACGCCTATTGTCAGCGTGACCAAGGGCTCCGTGTTCGTCATTATCAAGTAAAAGCCAACCGCGGCTCATCAGGCGGCGCGGTCTTCCGCGCCGTCTCGTCTTTTTGAACACTGGAAATTACCGTGCTCGACCAGCAACTCGTCAATGCTCTTTCCCTCGGTTGTGTCTATGCGCTCTTCGCGCTTGGCTTCACTCTGATCTTCGGCGTTCTCGGCGTCATCAATCTCGCGCATGGCGCGGTTTTCATGACGGGGGCTTATGCCGCCATGACCGTGATGGCGCGCTTCGAATTGCCGCTGTGGGCCGGCCTGCTGTTCGCGTTCGCGTTTTGCGGACTGCTTGGTCTGCTGATCGATTTCCTCGTGCTGCGCCCGCTGCGCGCACGCAATGCGCCGCACTTGATTCCGATGATCGCGACGATTGGCGTGGCGATCGTTTTGAACAGCGCCGCCCAGGGGCTGTTCGGCGCGGAGAACCAGCGCTTTCCCGAAGGCGCGATTTCCAACGACACCCTGCAATGGGCGGGCGTGCGGATTACCGTGCTCGAACTCGGCATCATCCTGTTTTCGTTCGTCCTGATGGCGGTGTTGATGCTGGCGCTCAAGCGCACCCAGCTTGGCCGCGCGCTGCGCGCGATGGCCGAATCGCCCAAGGCCGCTTACCTGCTGGGCATCAACGTCGAAGGTCTGTTTTATCTGACTTCGTTTGCCGCCGCCGCGCTCGGCGGTGTGGCCGGCGTGCTGATCGGCCTGTATTCGAACGCGATGTCGCCGCTGATGGGGCAGCCGATGCTGCACAAGGGCATCGCCGTCGTCATCCTCGGCGGCATGGGCGATATTCGCGGCGCGATGTTCGGCGGGCTTTTCCTCGGCTTTGCCGAAGTGCTCTCGATCAATTACCTCGGCTCGACGATGCGCGATGCCGTGACGTTCGGTTTGTTGTTCCTCGTTTTGCTCGTGCGACCCAAGGGGCTGTTCGGCACGCTTCAGGAACGGAAGGTTTAAACCCATGATGGAAGCGCTCTCCACCTTCTGGGTGATTCACAGCAATTTGATTCTCAGCCTCGGCACGAATGCGCTGCTCGCGCTCTCGATCTGGCTCACGCTCAGTTGCGGCATGCTCGCGATGGCCAACGCGGCCTTCATGGGCATCGGCGCTTACACCTCGGCGATTCTGACGATGCAGTTCGGCTGGCCTTTCCCGGCCGTCATTCTGGCCGGCATGCTCGCGCCGATGCTCGCGGCGCTGATTATCGGCCTGCCCACGCTGCGCCTTTCCGGCGTCTACCTCGCGATGGCGACCCTGGCCTTTGGCGAGGTCGTGCGCATCGTCATCATCAACACCGAATTGCTCACGGGCGGCATCGGCGGCATCGCGGGCATTCCGACCTCGACCGAGTGGTGGCATATGCTGCTGGCCGTCGTGTGCGCGCTCTTCGTGCTGTGGCGGATGCGCCGCTCCAAAGTGGGCCGCGCTTTCGAAGCAATCAGGGAAGACGAAACCGCCGCCGGCCTCATGGGCATCAACGTCGGTGCGAACAAAATGCTGGCCTTCATTCTCGGCGCCGCGCTGGCCGGGCTGGCCGGTACGCTCAACGCGCATCTGACGTTCATGATCGACCCGAAAGAATTCGGCTTCGACCGTGGCGTCGAAATCCTCACGATGGCGATTTTCGGCGGCATCGGCAGCCTCGTCGGCCCGGTCTTGGGCAGCGCGATTTTCACCCTGCTGCCGACCGTGCTGAGTCCGCTGGCGGATTTCCGCCTGATGGTCAATGGCGTTGTGCTGGTCTTGATCGTCCTCTTCCTGCCCAATGGCATATGGGACCCCGCGCGCTTCAAGCAATGGTTTGGCCGCAAGCAAGGAGCGCGGACATGAACGCGCTGCCGATGCTGCAATTACAAAACGTCTCGCGCCACTTCGGCGGCCTGAAGGTGCTCGAAGACGTCAACATCGAAGTGCCCGAAGGCGGCGTATTCGGGCTGATCGGACCGAACGGCGCGGGTAAGACGACCGTATTCAATCTCACGACGGGCTTGCTGCCGACTTCCGGCGGCACGATCCGTTTTCAGGGGCGCGACATCGCGGGCATGAAGCCGCACCAGATCACGCAGGCCGGTATCGCACGCACGTTTCAGAACATCCGCATCTTCAAGGAAATGTCGCTGATCGAAAATGTGATCGTCGGCATGCATGCCAAGCTGCGTTATGGCGCGGTGGGTTTGCTGGCGGCGACGGCGCGCTTCCGCAGCGAAGAGCGCCGCGCGCGTGAGCGTGCGCATGAGCTGCTGAGCTGGGTGAGGCTCGACCATAAAGCGCACGACGTCGCCGACAATCTGTCGTATGGCGAGCAGCGCAAGCTCGAACTCGCGCGCGCGCTCGCGACCGAACCGAAACTGCTCCTGCTCGACGAACCCGTGGCCGGCATGAACAGCGGCGAGAAAACCGAACTGATGCACGAGATCCGCAACATTAGCGCGCGCGGCTACACGATTTTTATGATCGAACATGACATGCGTTTCGTCATGGGCCTGTGCGAACACATCGCCGTCCTCAATTTCGGCCGCATCATCGCGCAAGGCGGACCGGACGAAATTCGCAACGACCCGCAGGTGATCGAAGCCTATCTTGGTCGCGAGGACGAGAGCGAGGTGGCGCAATGAGTCACGCAGCTTTGCTCAAGGTCGAAGGGCTCAAGGTTTCATACGGCCATATCGATGCCGTGAAGGGCATCAACTTCGAATTGCATGAGGGCGAAATCACCACGCTCGTCGGCGCCAACGGCGCGGGCAAATCCACAACGCTGCTGGCCTTGTCCGGCTTGCTGAAAAAAAACGCGGGGCGCGTGCAGTTCGACGGGCAGGACATCAGCGCCCAGCCGCCGCACAAAATTGTCGCCGCCGGACTCGTCCAGGTCGCCGAAGGCCGCGCCACGCTGACGACGCTGACAGTGCATGAAAACCTGGAGCTCGGCGCCTACACCCGTCGCGACGGCAAGGCCGAGCGCGCGAGGGATCTGGAACGCATCTACGCGCTGTTTCCGCGCCTCAAAGAGCGCCAGAACGGTCTCGCGGGCAATCTTTCGGGCGGCGAACAGCAAATGCTCGCGATCGGACGCGCCCTGATGGCCAAGCCGCGCGTGCTCCTGCTCGACGAACCCTCGATGGGCCTCGCGCCGATCATCGTGCAAGACATCTTCCGCACGCTGCGCGCAATCAACCGGGAGGGGCTGACAATCTTTCTGGTCGAACAAAACGTGCGCCAGGCTTTGAAAGTCGCCGACCGCGCCTATGTCATCGAAACCGGGCGGATCGTGCTGAGCGGTCCAGGGGCCGAGCTACTCGGCAACCCTAAAGTGCAGGATGCTTATCTTGGGGGGTGAAGTTGCTGACGCTGTGCGCACGGTTTGAGCGCGTTTCGCCATTCATGGTGCTAAGGATTGCTGGGATTGCGCTGCGCTTCATCCCTGCTATGGTTCTGCAAATGTCCCGCAGGCGCCGCGTCATTCTGCGCGGAGCGAAGCGTAGTCGCAGAATCCATTTTCGAGGGCGAGCCATGTCCAAAGTGGCCTATGTTTACATTCTCGCCAGCAAAAAGCGGGGCACTTTATACACTGGTGTCACCAGCAACCTGGAACAACGCATGTACCAGCACAAGCGCTATTTGCTGGAAGGATTCACCAGCAAATACGATGTAACGCGTCTCGTCTGGTATGAGCAGGGTGAAGATATTGCTGCGGCGGTCAGCCTTGAAAAAAAGATCAAAAACCGCAATAGGCAATGGAAGATCGAATTGATCGAAAAGAACAACCCGAATTGGAATGATCTTGCCGCAAGCTGGATGGATTCTGCGACTACGCTTCGCTCCGCGCAGAATGACACGGAGAAGCTGGCATGAACTGGGATTGCGCTGCGCTTCATCCCAACGATCCTGAAATCGAAACGGACAGCCCGGAATGAGTCCCGCGCTCCCCGCTTCACTGCTCGTCCTTGAGCGCGGCTGGCTGTCAGCCAACAATATCCTGTTCCTCGAAGGCGACGAGGCGACGCTGGTCGATAGCGGCTATATCAGCCAAGCCGAGCAAACCGTGGCGCAGGTCCGCCAAGCCCTCGCCGGGCGGCGTCTGACGCGCCTCTTCAACACCCATTCGCATTCCGACCACATCGGCGGCAACGCCGCGCTGCAGGCCGCCTTCGGCTGCTCGATTACGGTCCCGGCCGGGCTGCACGCCAGCATTGCCGAGTGGGACGAGAAAGCGTTGCTGCTCTCGCCGGTCGGCCAGCAAGGCGCCCGCTTCCAGCACGACAGCCTGTGATCGGTGCCGGCGACGAGATCGAGATGGGCGGCCTGGTCTGGCGCGCCCTGGCCGTGCCCGGTCACGACATGGAGGCGCTGGCTTATTACAACCCGGAGAAGCGCCTGCTGATCTCGGGCGATGCGCTGTGGCAGAACGGCTTCGGCGTGATCTTCCCGGAGCTGCTCGGCGAGGCCGACGGCCTGGCCGCCACCCGCGAGACGCTGCGGATGCTCGCCGGGCTGCCGATCGACATCATCATTCCCGGCCACGGCAAGCCCTTCGCCGAAATCGATCCGGCCTTCGATCTGGCCTTTCGCCGCCTCGATGCCTTCACTGCCGATATCGACAAACTGGCCTGGCACGCGATCAAGGTCATCGTTTCTTTCGCCATGCTTGAACGCCAGCGGCTGCCGGTTGACACCTTCCGCAGCTTCGTTCGCGAACTACCCTTTGCCATCGACGTCAATCAGCGCTACCTTGGCCTCGACGAGGAAACGCTGGCCGGCCGCGTCGAGCGCGACCTGCTGCAAGTCAACGCACTGCGCCGCGAAGATGGCTGGATTCTTGCCGCTGGAGGGTCGTAAGCAGGGATGAGGCGCAGCGTAATCCCAGCCTACGGTCTTGATGGATGTCGTATTCAGTCGCCATCCATTGCCTCCTTGATCGTTCGATCTAAATGACCAAAATCGTCGTCCATGTCTTTCTCGGCTGGATATGTGCCAGGAGGTATTTCTTCCCTACGATAAACGCCCAAGACAACAACTGCTCCAACCAAAGGCACAAGCCAAACAAACAGGATCTGTACGATCTTTTGCGGTTGTTCGGAGAAGGTGTCTCGGGCAATCGAAAGCGTAGCTTTGACATTCAACCACAGCGGTATTGCGACAACAGCAATCAGGAGGGCGATATCCACGAAATGAGCTTCCCTTGAAATTTCGCCTTCCAACAGGTCGTGTATAAGCTAGACCTCAAGGAAGGATCGTAGGCTGGGAAAAAATGTAATGTAATCCCAGCGCTCCCGCATTACATCCGCAGCCCCGCTCTCATGCCATGCCGCAGCCGTAAAACGATTGTCTGCCTGGAATATCAATCGCCTTTATAAATAAAGTCAATTTCTGGAGTACTGGAACTATCAACAATCAGCGCGGTCTTTTGATCGTCCGCGTAGACAGTCACTTCCACATGTTTGTCGACGCGGGAAAATTGCACTTTTCTGCCAGAGAAAACTTTCCCGAGTTCCGGCTTTTCGGTGTAGATATATTGCAATATCTGTTCATCGCTCAATCCCTCCGATAATGGCGGATACTCGATGATGGCTTGTATTGCAACAGTCAATTTTCCAGTTGCGGGAGCAAGTTCTTTTGCTTGCTTCGCATAGGCAGCGCGGTCAGAGTCGCTTGGTTGGAAGATATGGCATCCTGACACCAGCGACAGGGAAGAGAAAATCACTATCAGCAGAATAAATCTACTGAAATAAGCCTGTTTTATGTTCATTGCAGAACTTCCTTTAGTTTGAAAGCGTGAATCACCCAAAGTTGAAACTTTGGGTTTCTTCGCCGCGAATCGGGTGCGCCTTCGACTCGTAGTCAAACTACGTAAGTCTTATCCCAGAAAATGAGCGTGTCTGTTTGGGTGATTTTTCCGGAATCGAGATTGCCGTTGGGTAAAGAAAACGGTTTGGGCGATTCTTTACGCAGCGCAGCCGCAAGCTCACCCCAATATTTTATTGTGTTGTTTACAGTCATTTCAAAAATTGCGGGAAAATCAGCCCTTCCACCATCGGGAGTGGCAAGGTTAGAGACATAGGACATGTCTATGGCGTTTTGGTCTTTGGGAAGCGCAAAGCCGTATTTCAGTAAAAAATATGACAACACTGGGATTTGATAAGCTTCTTCTTCGCCTTTATCAATCATTTGACAAAACCACCTGAACCAGATTTTCGGTTTGGGAGGGGTAGTGGGAATAGCGCCAAAGACATAATCGACATCGCTGGAAGATGGTTTTATGGCTGAAGCGCACTGCTCCCAAAGATCGGCAACCTTGCTGTGCAATTCCTCGCTATTTGGGCCGTTGGTGCACGACTTCAAACCTGCGCTCTTTATATAGTCGGATGATGCGGCATCCATTCCGAGTGTATGGAAAAACATATAAGCGTCCTGTTGTAGTTCACAGAAACGATGCTGTTCTTTGTTTGTTGCGTATGGCCCCACCCGAAGTTCAATAATAGGGTGAACTGTCAAATCCGTAATGACATGCGCCGTGTATCCAAAAAGCCAGGCAATGGCTTTTTGAGTATCTTTCTGGGTGTAATCCTCTTCCCTCAGCCGCGAGATGGCTTCCCGAATGAAGTCGCCGGTTCGCCAATAGTGCATCACGTTGCTCCAGCTGTTCGCCTCTTCGTCGAGACTTGCTGCATAAAAATAAGGAGTGTCAGGACTGACGGAGCCGAGATCGACAAAGTTTGCGTACATCTGGAGCGCGAATTTGATTTCGGGAGTCAACTCCGATATGCCAGACAGCCGATAGTAATCGGCATAGATACTGCGCACAACTGCAAGATGAGTGAATATCCCTGCCATGATTGTCTCCATTTAGCTGTACAGACTCCTGCCGTGGCGGCGGGACCGTAGGCAGGGATAAAGCCTAGCGTAATCCCTGCGCCCCCGCATCACATCCGCAACCTCGCGCTCATGCCATGCTGCGTCATCCGTTGCCTTTTGGTATGGGTGCCCTGGTTCGTTTAACGGGAAGTGCAGGCCAACCGGGTATTCAATTGCGCGGACAGGGGGTAAGGATTGCGCTACGCTTTATCCGAGCCTACGGCCCTGAATAGGTTGCTGGCTCAATTTTTCGAGCATAAACAGCTCGTTCGTGATCTCAGGAGCTGAAGCACGATGACCGGAATGCGTATCCTGTTTTTAGGTTTGCTCTGTATATCGGCTGCGAGTCACGCGGAGACGACGTACTACAAGTGTGTAGTGGATGGCCGCACGCTGTTCCAAGACTCCCCTTGTCCCGCCAACGCGAGCACCAAAGAGAAGCTTCCCGGCACGAGTGTGTCGAGTATCGATTCTGGTGGCTCGACAGGCTTGCGGGAAAAAGCGGCGCTCGATCGAATACAGACCGAGCGCCGGAGGCTTGAGATCGACCGATTGGTAAGCGAAAAAGAAGTGCAGATCGAGTTGCTTGATCGACAGTCCGAACGCCGTCTCAATGAGTTACAGACACGCATCGAGCAAGCCTACAAAGAGCCGTATGGGGCCCGAACGGCGAATGCGCTTGCTCAAGAAATGCAGGCCGTGGCAAAACAACATGGAAACCAGGCCAGCGCATTGCGAGCCGACATAGAGTCGCTCAAGGCGGAACGCGCGACTCTTGCACCGTAGAACCCGTGGAGGTTCACTGTTCCCCCGTGACGCCGAATTGCGCAGGCATCTTCATATAAGGCAGGGAGAGTTTTTCCGCGCCAAGGTGCGCGATCAATATATTCGCTTCCTGCTCGCTGACGACGAAGCTGACCTCTACTGGCACATCGCCGGCTAGTTCGAAGAAGTGTTCCTCATGCAAAGTGCGGTGGCGGCCGAAGCCTGCCAGGGCGCGAAAGGCCGAACCGCCGGCAAGGCCCATCTCGCGGCTGGTTTCGAGCAGCCATTCGTAGATGAGTTTCCCGTGGTGGCGTTGAGATTCGCGGACGTAGAACGCGAGGTAGTAGCGTTGTTCCATGAATTCCCCCTCTAATTCCATTTCTATATCAATCGATTACTTTGTCGGCTTTGCTTGCCGTGCTACAGCACTGCCTGCGCTTCGCCTTCGCGTACTCGATTGATATAGAAACGGAATAATGTTCAGGTTCGGACGATGGCGGCGTTGGTGACGAGCATTCCCAATGCCGTCATGCTGAAAGAGCCGAATAGATGCAGGGCGCACGCACTCAATGCCCAAAAATACTGTTGCCGTGCGAGCAGGTTGACGACTTCGGCCGAGAAAGTTGAAAAAGTCGTGAGTCCGCCGAGAAAACCGGTAATTACAAACAAGCGCCATTCCGGCGCAAGACTTGTGTTGTGCAGGAAGAAAGCGGTGGCGATGCCGACCAGGAAGCCGCCGATCAGATTGGAGACTAGCGTGCCCAGTGGGAGCGTTGGAAAAACAGGGTTGAAACTCAGGTTGAAGGACCAGCGCAGTAATGCGCCGAGACCTGAGCCAATAAAAACGGCGAGGGCGGAAAGCCATTGCATGGCGCTTCTATTCCTGTAGTGATGTGGGCCGGGGGGGCGGAAAGCCCGAAAATTTTCCTTGCGGGAAATTCGTCAGGCATCATTAGCCGGCAACCCGGCGCTTGAAGCAGTATTGCGGCCTTGGGAGGCATGCAATCTCGAAGCCCTAAGAACCTGTTCATAATCTTGCTGCGAGGCTGTGATCGGGGCTCATGCGCTGCTCGGAATCCTCATTTATCACTCATAAACTCCGGTTCCTGCGCTGCTCTTCGCCCCGCTGACCGCCTCTCGCGACAGATT
>Ga0123357_10000584_pt1 | contig 36085 bp, 24 predicted proteins | sample TergutEmb28metaG_FD_89873 | JGI IMG/M metagenome (GOLD analysis project Ga0123357, IMG submission 89873) | Embiratermes neotenicus P4 segment gut microbial communities from Petit-Saut dam, French Guiana - Emb289 P4 | ecosystem: Host-associated > Arthropoda: Insects > Digestive system > Gut ... | reverse complement strand
TCACCGCGCCGTCGATCTCGTAGCCGACGCAAACCGGAATCTCCGGCCAGCCCGTCAACACATCCAGTTTCGTCAAGAAGACGTCCGTGAACCCATTCACCATGCCCGCTTGGGCCACGGGCAAAGCGTCGAACCAGCCGCAACGGCGCGGCCGCCCCGTCGTGGCCCCGTATTCGCCGCCGTCCGCCCGCAGTTTCTCGCCGTCTGGGGACGGCGACACGCCGTCCTTGTCGAGCAGTTCGGTAGGCAAGGGCCCCTCACCGACGCGCGTCGTGTAAGCCTTGACGATGCCGACGATGCGGTCGAGGTGCGTCGGGGCCACCCCCGTGCCGGTGCAGGCGCCCCCGGCGGTCGGATTGGACGATGTGACATACGGGTAAGTGCCGTAGTCGATGTCCAGGTGATGCGCCTGGGCACCCTCGAACAGCACCACCTGGCCACTCGCCAGCGCCTCGTTCAACACGCGCGAGGTATCCACAATGTAGGGCCGCAACGCCTCGGCGTGGGCCAGCAGCGCGGCAGTCACGTCATCCGCCTTGATGGCCGCCCGGTTGTACACCTTCACTAGCAACTGGTTCTTGCTGGCCAGCGACGCCTCGACCTTGGCCGCCAAACCCTCCGGGTCCAGCAGATCCTGCGCCCGGATACCGATGCGGTTGATCTTGTCGGAGTACGCCGGGCCGATACCCCGCCCCGTCGTGCCGATGCGCCGGTTGCCGGCGAAACGCTCCGTCACCTTGTCAAGCACCTGATGGTAGGACGTGATGATGTGGGCGCTCGCGCTGATCAGCGGGTGACGCACGTCAAGGCCGCGCTGCCGCAATCCAGCCAACTCCTCGGCCAACACGTCCAAATCGACGACGACACCGTTGCCGATGACGCACGTGCAGTTGGTGTTGAGGATGCCCGACGGCAGCAGATGCATCGTGAAGGTTTGCCCGCCGACAACCACCGTGTGCCCGGCGTTGTTGCCACCGGAGTACCGCACGCAATAGTCGACACGGTCGCCCAGCGAGTCCGTCGCTTTGCCCTTGCCTTCGTCACCCCATTGGGCCCCCACGATCACGATTCCTGGCATGGGCTCCAGTTTATCGGACGGGCGCCGGTGGCGGGAAACGAACCGCGAACCATGGGGCGGCCCCTCTGGCCTGCGGCCGATACGGTCGGCCCCCGGCGCAACTATGCTGGGTATGACATCATCAGGAGGGGTCATCATGGAGCCTATGCACAACCAGCAAACCAGATCCAGCAAACCGATCATCGCGCTGGTTGTCGTTTTAGCCTTGGCGCTGGTGGTGTGCGCTGGCCTAATCGCCTGGCGGCTGGTGGCACGCGGCCATACCGAACCGGTGGGTAACCCCACCGCCAACCCGACGGCAACGGTGACGACGACACAGACGACCACGACCACCGCCACCCCCACCCCCACCGAAAACCCATTGATTGCGACCGACCCACCCGTCAAGAGGGTCATCGCGGACCTGACGATCCCGCAGTTGCCGCAGTTGCCGACCGGCGCCATCACCGTCAACGGCGGCGAGTACCCCCGATCGGTCGGTAACACCCAGAAGATTGCCGACGACGTGGCGGCCGGCAACGTCGACGCTATCGTCGCGAACTGCTGGACGCAGCCTGCGGACGAAGTCCGAGCCGTGTACGGATCGCCCAACATGCGCGGCGCCATCCTGCAAGCGCTGACGCAGCCGCTAAACATGACCCAGGGTGGGGCGTACTGGCCCGGCACCTACGTCAGCATCATCTTCTTTTGGGAGGAATTGCAAAGCAGCTATCCCTGCCCGTCCATCACCTGGTCCGACGACCAGCCAGGGTTGGGCGACCTAACGCCTACCATGGCCCAATGGCGGATCACGCGTATCCTCGCCGTCCAGGACGGTCGACCGATCCACGCTGGTGACGGCGTCGACTATTCACTGCTGTGCGACCAGGAATGCGACGGGATGTGGCTACCCCACGACGCAAATCTGTCATATGATCCCGCAGAGGTCACGCCGATCCGCAACGCCACCGCCACCCAGTGGGATCGCCTGCGCCAGTTGTCGAAGGCCCATATCACCGTCGAACAATTGTCCAGCAATTTCCTGCGAGTGCGGGCGGTCGACGGCTCCACCGATGCCGTGGCCTATTTCACAGACGGCTACAGCGACTTCTGGCTGCCGTGCACACTGGGCGAGATCGACTGACGCCTCACGGCCGCCAACCAGTATCGGTGCCGTCCCCAGATACTCCCCCGGGGATAGCTGCGGAAAGCCGAATTCGTAGACTTGAAGGTGGAACCGCACCAGGAGAGGTTGCACCATGTCGGATGACGCTAGCGCCCGCCCAACCATCACAGTGACAGTCGATGGCCAACAAATACCGGTTTCACCAGGGCTGACGATACTGCAGTCGCTGACGCAGGCGGGCCTTCACATCCCCAGCCTGTGCGGCGACATCCGCCTGGAGCGCAGCAATGGCAACTGCGGGCTGTGCGTCGTCGAAGTGCGTACGTCCGAGACCGACGAGAACAGCCGCGACGTCAAGGCGTGCGTGACGCCGATCACCGCTGGCATGATCATCAACACCAAGACGAAGGCCCTGGAGACCTACCGCCGGGTGCGCCTGGAGCAATTGCTGGCCGACCACAACGCCGATTGCGAGGCGCCCTGCCAGCGCACCTGCCCGGCCCACATCGACATCCAGCGGTACCTCAACCACACCGTCGTCGGCAACTTCGAGGACGCCATCCGCGTCATCAAAGACACCAACCCATTCCCCAGCACCTGCGGCCACGTCTGCCCCCACCCGTGCGAGTACGAATGCCGCCGCAACCTGGTCGACTCCCCCGTCGGCATCAACAACGTCAAACGTTTCGTCGCCGACTGGGACTTGGCCCGCGAGCACCCGTGGATACCCAAGCTGGCGCCCACGACGGGCAAGCGCATCGCCATCGTCGGGGCCGGGCCGTCCGGGTTGAGCTCCGCCTACTACCTGGCCATCGCCGGACACAAGGTGCTCGTCTTCGAGAAGCAGCCCCTGCCCGGCGGCATGATGCGCTACGGCATACCCGAATACCGCATGCCGAAGGCGCAACTCGACCACGAGATCGGCATCATGCGAACCATGGGCATCGACATCGCCTGCGAGCGCAGTCTCGGCGTACACCTTCACCTGGAAAACCTGCGCCGCGACTACGACGCCGTCTATCTGGCGTTCGGGTCGTGGCAGGCCACGCCCCTGGCCATTGACGGCGACAACCTGCCGGGGGTTTCGCTCGGCATCAACTGGCTGGCCGAGGCGACGAAGAAATCGGACGACTTCCGCTGCGGGGACGACGTCGTCGTCATCGGCGGCGGCAACACGGCCATCGACTGCGTCCGCGTCGCGCTACGCAAGGGCGCCAAGAACGTCACGCTGGTGTATCGGCGTACCCAGGCCGACATGCCCGCCGAACCGGCTGAGATCGAGGCGGCAATCGCCGAGGGCATCAACATGGTGTTCCTGACGGCACCCAGCCGCATCACCCAACGGGAGGACGGCAAAAAGCTGTTGCACTGCATGGCTATGGAGCTCGGCGAACCCGACCGCTCGGGACGCCGCCGCCCCATTCCCGTCGAGGGCAGCGACTTCGCCATCGAGGCCGACACCATCATCGGCGCCATCGGCCAGGCCACCAACACCCAGTTCCTCTACAACGACCTGCCGGTCCGGCTGGGCAAATGGGGCGACATCGACATCAACGGTCGCACCATGATGACGTCCGAACCGGGCATTTTCGCCGGCGGCGACTGCGTCACCGGCCCGGCCACCGTCATTCAGGCCATCGCGGCCGGTGGACGGGCCGCCAAAGCCATCGATGAATACGTCATGACGGGGGCGGTCACCCCGTTCCGCGAGGCGTACAACTGCTCGCGCGGCACACTCGAGGATCTGCCCCGCCACGAGTTCGAGGCGTTGCCGCGGCTAGCCCGCCGGCCCATGCCGGAGTTGCCCGTCGAGCAGCGCATTCACAATTTCGACATGGTCGATCTCGGGTTGAGCGCAGACGAAGCCCAGGCCGAAGCCGGGCGCTGCCTGCGCTGCGGGTGCTCGGTGCGCCACGACTGCCAGCTCCGCACCGAGGCCAGCGCCCACAAGGTGACGTTCCGCAAGCCGCTGCACAACCGTCCTCGCACAGCCCCGCTGTCGAGCCACCCGTTCATCATCCGCGACTCGAACAAGTGCATCGCCTGCGGCAAATGCATCGCCGCCTGCTCGGAAATCGAGGGTGTGGGCGTGCTGGCCTACCAGTTCGAGCACGGTCATCTGGCCGTCTCCACATGGAACGGCCAGCCCCTGGAGACCACCGACTGCGTCTCCTGCGGCCAGTGCGTGACGGCCTGCCCGTGCGGCGCGCTGACCTTCAAACGCGAGCGCGGCAAGGTGTTCCGGGCCATCAACGACCCCCGCAAGGTGGTTGTCGGGTTCATCGCGCCGAGTCCGCGATCGGTTATCGCCGAAAAGTACGGCCTGGCACCCGACCAGGCCTCCGGTTTCATCGCCGGCCTGATGAAGGCGGTGGGTTTCGACCGGGCTTTTGACTTTTCTTTCGCCGCCGATTTGACGATAGTCGAGGAAGCCACCGAGTTCCTGAACCGGGTCGACGCCGGCGGCGTCATGCCCCAGTTCACGTCGTGCTGCCCCGGCTGGGTCAACCTCGTCGAGCGCCGCTACCCCGAACTGATCCCCCACCTGAGCAGTTGCCGCTCGCCGCAGGCCATGATGGGCGCCACTGTGAAGACGAACTACGCCAAGCTGTTCAACATCAGCCTCGACGACCTGTACGTCGTCTCGATCGTCCCGTGCCTGGCCAAGAAGTACGAGGCCGCGCGGCCCGAGTTCGCGCCCGAGGGCATACGCGACGTCGACGCCGTGCTGACGACCACCGAGTTCCTTGAGATGGTCGAGATGCAGCACGTGGACGTCGCCGGCATCGTGCCGGCGTCCTTCGACGAGCCGTATTCTCGGGTGTCCGGCGCTGGCGTCATCTTCGGGGCATCGGGCGGCGTGGCCGAGGCGGCGCTGCGCATGGCCGTGGAAAAGACGACGGGCAAGTCGCTGGTCGACCACCTGGAGTTCCACGACGTGCCTGGCAGCACGAACTTCAAGGAGGCGTCGGTGGACGCCGGCGGCAAGGCCGTCCACGTCGCCGTCATCTCGGGGCTGGGCAACGCCGAGCCGCTGATCACGCGCGTCATAGCCGGCGAGGACGTCGGCTACGACTTCGTCGAGATCATGGCCTGCCCGGGCGGCTGCGTCTCAGGCGCCGGCAACCCCGCGCCGACGATGCCGGACGAGCTGGCCCAGCGTCAGCGCTTCCTGTTCGACATCGACCAGACGTCGACGGTGCGCAAGAGCCAAGAAAACCCCGACATTCTGCGCCTGTATGCGGCCTTCTACGGCGAACCCAACTCGGAGTTGGCCCACGAACTGCTGCACACTACGTACAAGAAGTTCGAGCACGAGACGGTCGTCGGCCCCGAGCCTGAGCTCGTCGGCTGACGCTCACTACCGAGGCGGATCGACGGTGAAAGTGTTCAGCATGTGCCAGATCTCCGGCGTCAGGGCATCGGCCTGCGAATCCGGCATGAACACTTCGACGTCGTACATCACCGGCGTGTCGAAGATGTAGATCGACCAGTAGCGCGTGTTGTCGCCGGTGTCGAGATAGCTGTACTGCCAGGCCTCATAGCCGCCACCGACAGTGGCCGGGCCGACCGAGCTGATTTCGTCGGCGTTGGGCATGTCCTGCATCATGTTGCACATGGCCTGCGTGTAGTCGAACGGACTCATACCGATGTCGGAGACGTCGGCGACCAGGATTATCAGTTCAGCGTCGCCGTTCGTCCACGCCGGAGCTTCAAAGTCGGTGTCGACGGCCCACCCGTTGGCCGGCGTGATGGACGGCTGCCAGGCAAACGGGTTCGACGGGTCATCCGTGCCGTCCGTTTCGTCTGGTGAACTCGGCGCGGTCGTCGCCGAATCAGTTGGTGTGGTTGGCTCGGGCGTCGGCGTGTTCGCCGTCACGCTGCCCGATTGCTTCACAATCGTCACGACATAACCGGTGGTGTCGTATTTCAACTGGGCGATCAGGATCTGCCCCGAATCGACCGAGTTGCGCGCCAGGGAACCGTCACCGGTCGGGCCGGAAAAATCCAGGCTGGTGACAGTCAGGAAATGGTCTTGGTCATGCAAGTAGGCGGCGTAGTCGCTCATGTCTTGCCCCTGGTCGCCGCTCGTCTGGTACTGGTAGGTGTTGGTGGTCACGTCGCCGGACGTCGATGTGCCCGTCCGCACCAACTTGGGCCCACTGCCCACAACCAGCTTCACGGACGGCATCTTGTCATTGCCGATGGTGTAGTAGTCGGCCTTGGCGGCGCCGGCCAGTATTCGGTTGGCGGCAATCAACACGCCGCCAACTGCCAAAGCGATGACGACGACGATGATGATCAGCGCCTTGACCAACCCGGGTAACCCGTGTTTGACCGGCGGCATTGGCGCACCCTGGTAGGGCGGCTGACCCATCGGTGGGTACGCTGGCTGGCCCATCGGTGGGTATGGCGGCTGACCCATCGGTTGATACGGCGGACCTCCCTGAGGCTGCCACGGCCCTGGGGCATATGGCGGTTGTGGGGGCAATGACATGAGGCTCACTTCCCTGGAGCTTCGGTTGGTCGATAGACCAATGCTATCCAAACGGCGCCCCCCGGCCCACCGAAATGGCAGCGGATCCTATGAGAAATGCGCGGGTTCCTGCAGCCCGCGCAGCTTGCGCAACCGACAGCCGACGCGATCAGCCGTCCCTGGGATCACGGACCAAGCCCTTGCGGAACTCGCTGGGCGTCATGCCGACCTTGGCTCGGAACACACGTTCGCCCCAACTGCGCGCCTTGACACCGCAAGCCGTCAGCACTTGTTGAATCGACAAGCTGGAATCCATCAGTAGCTCCTTCATGTGCTCCACCTTGACGTGCTGGTAATAGTCGTTCAATGTCCTGCCGGTTTCCTGTTTGAACCTCGGCGCCAAGCTGGAATAGCTCGAGCTGACAGCCGTGGCGACGGCATCGGCATCGAACGGCTGCGCCCAATGCTCGTCGATGTACTGCCGGGCGAGCGCCACGGCCGGGCGCCCGGAATACACCCGCCTGACGGTGAACGTGTTTATCACGTAAACGAGGCGCCCGCCGTCTATGACCGGTATCAGCCGCGTGTCAAGAAAGGCCGCTTCGTACGGTTTCTTGTCGATCACGCCACGGTCGACCAGGTCTTGGATCGGCGCTGGCATTGACGCCAGCACCGGCTCGCCACGGAACGCCCGCTGGATGCCGTCCCGCAGGCCGAGCTGGTCATTGCAGACGGGGTCTTCTATCAGGTTGTACTTGCCAACCACCAGGCTGGCGTCGGGAACGCCATTGAACTGCAGCCAGGCCCGATTGGAAAACACCAGCATCCCGTCCGGCGCGAACACCTGAACCGGGTCGGCCAGCAGTTGAAAGGCCGCGAACATGATTTCTGGGTTCTTGACCAGAGACTGAATTTGATCTTGCCCAAACGGCGCCGACGCGTGGGCGCCTTCACTGCTCATCGCTACGTCGCTCCTCGTGACCCTGTCGGGCCGGTGACTACTGATGCGTGATGATCCCTATTGCCATGACGACGATAGCCACAACGACGATAGCCGCGACCACCACCGCCAGGATTTTCCAACCCTTGCCGAAGGGCTCGGCTTCGAGCTGCTGATCGTCTTTGTCCGTCACTGTCATAGAAACAGCTTACTGAATCACGCCTCCCGGCGACGCCACGCGGCAACACCAATCCACAAGCCTGCCAGGCCGAGGCCACAAGTACCGGCCACCAGGCCGCTGGCTGGTGCCGCCATGGTGCCACCCGTGGCCACCACAACCCCACCGGCCGCAGCCGGCGCGGCCGTCGCTGGCGCCGCTTTCGCTGGTGCTACCCAGGTGATGGCTACCGGCGAACCCGGCAGAGCGCCAGCGGTAATCGACGCACTGAAGGCTGCGCCACCGGCCGTCGACCTGGTGATGGTGACGGTCGCATGACCGTTGGTGTCGGTCGCGACACTTGACGCAGAAACCTTGGCACCAGCCGTATTCGCCCCAAACCGCACCATTTCGCCCACCACCGGGTTGCATTGGTTGTCGGTCACGTATGCGTCACCCTTGACCGATGCGCCCGCAGCCGGCGTCTTCTGGGCGACGACAAAGCGTGTGCCCAACTGACCGGCCTGGCAGTTCCTCGGGTTGGCCACAGCGGGGCCGGCCATGAAAGGTATCGGCAACTGCGAGCCCACCGGCGCGCCCTGATACTTCGCCTGCACCTGGTAGCTGGCGCCAGCAACCGTCGTCGTGAGCTGCACAGTGTATGTGCCGTCGTGGTTGTTCGTCACCGCCGACGTGTGAACGCTTGCCGATGACGGCACAACCGCGAAGTCTGCGGGGTCAAGATCGGGCAGCAAATTGCCACCAGCGTCCACCGCCGTCACCGTGCCCGTATAGAAGTCGATACCGTCGGCCACCACGGGGCTCGACTGGTGCGACGGGGCAACCGCGAACGTCGAGGTGGTGTACGAGAAGGCGGGGGGCACAGGAGGCACCGCCTGGAAAGTGACGTACGGCCGCATGTTTACTGCGGAGGTACCCGAAACGACATTTATCATGCCGGTAGCCGCGCCCAGACTGGTGACCTTGATCAGGTAGTCCTGACCGGCCGCATCCCATTGCACCGGGCTCACCGTCACCGTGCCGGTGCCGCTGTACTGTGCCCATTCGAACGCCAAGATGTTGGGCTGATCGATGATCGGTACCCCCGCATCATCCCAGGCCCGAACACCCAGCGTGACGGCGTCGATGCCGTCGCCCACTGCCGTCGCATCGTCGTCGACATACCAGACCATGAGATGCCCGTTGGCGGAGCCGCAGGCGTAAACCGATGCCGGGCTACCCGTGACGGTCACACCGGCCACCGTCGCCGTGACCGTCCCCATGATGCAGGAAGATGGCGGCGGCACGGACCGGTTCCAGCTCAGGGTGGTGATAGCAACACCGTCGGCGCCAGTGACGGGCGCTGTATCCGCCAATGTGAAGCCACCACCCGCTGCTGACAGCGTCACCGGCACCCCGGCTTGTGGTTGGCCGCCGGCACCGGTGACAGAGACGGCCACCGGCAGTGACGCACTTACTCCGACTTGCAACACGGCCGACGAATACCCAGCGGGGGCAGCAACCATCAGCGCAGCCTGCGCGCCAACCGCCGCTACCGCCATAGGCGCGGTCAGCTGCTGCCAGTAGAACAGAGCCAAGCCGCTTTGGTCGGCCGGGCTGGCGGTCGCGACGTAGTTACCAGTCAGCGCGAATGGCAAGTCAACTTGGTAAACGCCGGGCTCGCCGGTCGGTACCGCAAAGACAGTCGGGTCAGACAGCACAGTGCCCGACTGCGTGGTGATCGCGACGGCCATGTTCACGTGCGTCGGCGAGCAGGACACGGGCTGCCCGTTCGCGTCGAGAAAGCGGAAAGTCGCGGTTCCATCAATCGTGAAGCGCCGGTCATCGGGCACGATACCCCGGCTGTATCGGGTGGTCGACCCGCCTGCCGCGCTGGTGGTGGCCTCGACGCGGTACACGGCATTCGGATCCGGCAAGGCTGGTGAATAGGTATCGGTGGTGGCGCCGGCAATTGGCACGCCGTTGCGCAACCACCGGTACGTTGTCGACGATGGAGAGGTCGCAGCGACCGTCACGGCTTTAAGGGCACTGCCGACCCGCGAGATCGACACGGAACCGCCGACGCCTTGGCCGATCACGACATTGACCACGGCTTGATCGGCACTGACGGAGACCGTCGTCACACTCACACTACCGTCGGGTGAAACGTATGTCTCGCCAGGCCGCAGCGGGACGGCGGGCGCAAGGACACTGTTCTCAGTGGCCGGGTTGAGACGCTTCGTCTCGCCGGTGACATCAAGACTGGGCACGGTCAAATAGATGCCGTCGGTGTCGGTGAACGTCAGGCTGGGCATTGCGACGTACTCCACATTGATCTCCGAAAGGCCGCTTCCGATCAGCAGTTCGGTGGTGGCATTTGGTGCCGCCGTGTCATGGCGGTCCAGGGTGACCAAGGTACCCGCAGTCGGCTGGCTCAACTGCACGGTGTCGGCCATGGTGAGGCCAAGAAATTCCTTCTGCAACCCGTTGAGGGTGACGCCGGTCAGGGGCTCCCCATAACGACGCATGAGATTTGATTCGTCGTTGAATACCGGCACGCACGCCTTAGCACTGACGTATGTTCCGTCCCAGTTCGGGCCAACTTTGTCGTCCCCCGGCATGGTAGCCCCCGAACAGTCCACCGAGTCGGCGTGGAACAAACCAATCGTGTGCCCGAACTCGTGGGTCAATATGTCGAGCATCATCGAGTACGCCGTGTCGGGGTATGAGCCATAACCGTTCGGGGCTGTGGCATCGGTACCGTCCCAGCCCTCGATGGGGATTTCCATTATGCCACCCATGAAGACGTTGCCGACGGTTGGGTACATCGGGTAGGTCAGACCGGCCGCGCCAGTGCAACGGCCACCCTCGTCCAAAATGAGCAAATCACGGTTCGAGCCATAGTAGTAAGACAAGTCGGTGCCCCGGCCGAACACCGACGCGGCATCGTAAAAGTATGTATCGCAGGTTGCGTTGATGGCGGCATAGCGGGTGCCCTGAAGGAAATCGAACTGCAAACCCGTGTTGTCCGACCACCATTGGGCCGAATCGCCCAGCCACCGGTCGACGGCACTCTGGGGCAGTTGCACAGTGGCGGGGCCCGCCGGTACTTGGCTCGGCGAGTCGTAGATGTGCACCTCCACAACGTCGAATGGGTGTGGCACAGGCGTGCCGGGAGCAACGGGCGCGGCCGCTGTAAATGCCATCCCTGAACTCGCAGCGCCCGTTGGGCTGGCACCCGGCATGGTCTTGATATCGTCGCCTAGGTCGACACCGCCGTCCCGCGTGGCGTCGGTCGGCGCCGATCCAGCACCGGGCGCGGCTGGGTCCGCGTGCGCCGCGCCAATTGGCAGCAGGCAGGTGAAAGCCACCGTCACCCCCAGCACAGCGGCCAATTCCGTCATTTTTCGTGCGACAACTCTGCCGACGCTCATGGCATTTCCCTTCGGCTTCTCCCTGACTGAAGGCTATGCTACATCGTCGCACCGCCCATTGGCGGATTTGCCACCATGCGGCTAAACAACAGGCGATGGCACCGTCAACACCTCGGCGCCGGACGGCGTCACCACCAACGTCTGCTCGAATTGCGCGCAGCGGCTGCCGTCGCGGGTCAGCACCGTCCATCCGTCGTCCCATTGGACGGTCGCCGGATCACCGAGGGTCAGCATCGGCTCGATCGTGAACGTCATGCCGACCTCCATGACGGTGTCGAGCCGCGGCTCGTCGTAGTGCAAGATCACCAAGCCCGAATGGAAAGCAGTGTGCACACCGTGCCCGGTGTATTCGCGCACCACGCCGTAACCGAAGCGCTTGGCGTACGACTCGATGACCCGCCCGATGACGCTGATCGGACGTCCCGGCACGACGGCTTTGATGCCGCGTTCCATGGCCTCTTTCGTGCGCTCGGACAGCAACCGGGACGCCTCATCGACCTCGCCGCACAGGAATGTCGCACACGTATCGCCATGTACACCGTTCTTGAACGTTGTCACATCGATCTTGACGATGTCGCCGTCCTCCAGCGGTCGGGCGTCCGGAATGCCGTGGCAAATGACCTCGTTGACGGATGTGCAGCACGACTTCGGGAACCCCCTGTAACCCAGCGTGGCCGGGTAAGCACCGTTGTCGAGCATGTATTCGTGGACGATGGCATCGAGTCGATCGGTGGTGACACCCGGCGCCACGGCCGCCCCGGCGGCCGCCAACGCGTCGGCCGCGACCCGTCCGGCCTCGCGCATGGCCTCGATGATCTCGGGTGTCTGCACATCGGAGCCCCCATAATGCTCCGGCCCCATGACGCCGACGTAAGACGGCCGAACGATGCTGGACGGTACGGGACGACGGGGGGTGATGGAGTAGGGCGTAATCGGTTTGCTCACATCGTCCAACCTTACCCCAACGTCTAGTCGACCCTCAGGGACGCGATCGCCCCGTTGATGGCGGCGTCGAAGTCCGGTCTCCCGAGCGGACGGCACGAAATGAACACCCCGAAATAGTCGGCGGCGGCACCCATGTCGACGACGATGACATCGAGCGTCTCGCCGGGGATTGGCTCGCCCCTGGTGTAGTCGATCTCCCATTGAATGTGCCAAGCGGCGTGGCCTGTGATGGTCATCGGCTCGCCCGCAATCAGGGGTACAGGCGGTGCGTCCGCCGGGTGATACGTCATCGACCAGCACTGCATCACCTGCGTGGCGGTGAGCGTCATGTCCGTGAACCCATCGGCGAAGCCGATCAGCCCGATTGACAGGTCGCTCCAGTAGCCGCCGCCCTGCGGTATGGTCCTTTCCATGGTGTGTCCGTCGTAGACCATGGAAATCCCGAGGTAATAATCGTCAAGGGTGTACCCGCTCTGCTCGGCAAACGAAAAGCCTGCTGCAGCCACACGCCCGGCCGGCTGCTTGGTCATGCCGTGGCCGGTGCTGGCAGGGCAATCCACCCAGACCCCGCCCGTGTCGGTCGGTGGGGGCGGCGTGGTGGGCGTCGGAGTACTCGTCTCGTCCCAGGCGCTGACCGTCGGCGTTGACGAGTTCGTATCCTCCGTAGCGCTGCCGCCGATGTGAGGACCGCCCGCAGTCGACAGCACCACCACCACGGCGACCACAGTGAGCAGAACCAGCACCACAAGGCCGATGGCCCAACCGCGCCCGCTTGATCGCCGATCCCTTGGGTCAGACGAGCCGCGCGGCGCGGGATCGCGGGGGTTCGTTGTGGTCTGAGCCGACCAGGCGCCGCCGTCCCAGTAGCGGAAGCGACCGCGCGCCCCACTGGGGTCCGGATACCAACCGCAGGCTGCCATAATGTCAGCCTACGCCAGAAGTCAGGGCAGCGGCGTTCGCGAGAAGTTAAGGTGGCTGCGGGACGGGGTCGGGCCGCGCTGGCCCTGATAGTGCGACCCCGCGCCGGCCGAACCGTAGGGGCGTGCGGCTGGCGAACTCAGGCGGAAGAAGCACAACTGGCCCACCTTCATGCCCGGCCATAGGGCAATCGGCAATGTGGCGACGTTGCTGAGCTCCAGCGTCACGTGCCCCTCGAAGCCTGGGTCGATGAAGCCCGCCGTCGAGTGCGTCAACAAGCCCAGCCGGCCAAGCGACGACTTGCCCTCCAACCGGGCGGCAACATCGTCGGGCAAGCTGACATACTCATACGTCGAGCCCAGCACGAACTCGCCCGGGTGCAGCACGAACGGCCCGTCGTCCTGGGTGACGGCGCGGGTCAGCTCCGACTGATCCTCGGCCGGGTCGATGACGGCATAGCGATGGTTCTCGAAGACGCGGAAGTACTTGTCGAGACGCACATCGACGCTGGACGGCTGCACCAGCGCAGCGTCCCAGGGGTCGAGGCGGACGCGCCCGGCCTCCACCTCGGCCAGAATGTCGCGGTCAGATAACAGCATGCGCCTAGTTTACGGCCCAAACCGCTCAACCGAGATGGCAGAATATCCACATGATCATTTTCGCGGGCTGGGGCATTCTAGCCATCGTGCCACCCGGTATCGGGTATGTGCTGGGACTTCTGATCGGCACGGCCATTGGCGGGCCGTCCAGCTCTGCCGCGATGGCCGCAGCGGCCATCGGTTTGATGATCGGTTCGGTGGGCAACTGGTATCTCGGCATCTGGTTCAACAAGACCCGTCCCGCCGCCCAGGTGGACCAGGCGTTGGCCGCCCGCCAGCAACAACTGCAACAACTCGTCGCCTCGGGGCAGTATTACCGCGGACCGGGTTACCCGATGCCCACCTCCATGCAGGACGCCCAAAACCAGGCACAGGCGCAGTTCGCCGCCGAGTCGGCGGCAGCCCATTCCACGTCCGGCAACCGGCACACCTTGTTCTTCATCCCGATTCAATACTGGGCGTATATCGGCGCCGCCGCTGGCGCCGCCCTGCTGATCTACCGCCTGTTCATCGAGTAGGGCACCATTAGTGCACTGTAACAGAAATAGCTTGCCGTCCGGATCGCACCGGATCGGGCGCCTGGCCGCGTTGTCGTTAGTCACGATAGCCCACTATCGCTCCCTCCTCCGCCTTGCCATGCATCCCGCCCGGCACGCCCAAGCGTGAACCTATTTCTGTTACAGCACACTAGCTGGCCCACCGGCCAGTGAAGAACAACCAGGCCCAGATGATCATCGCCGCGCTACTCAGCACCACATACGCCGCCACCGCCACGTCCTTCGCGGGACGCCAGCGGGCCGGGCGCCAGGTCACCACCGCCCCAAGTGTTGCCCACAACGGGAACCACAGCAGCACCGCTCGGTTGATGGACATGTACCAGTACGACGTGCCGAACGCCACCACCTGAATGCCGACAAACGCCGCCGCCGCCCAGTGACGCCGCACCAGGCACCACACCGTCGTGGCCAACCCGACCACCATGGAACCCACCTCGGCGCGAAACACCCAGGCGACGTCTGGACGCCCCGGCCAGTTACTCAACATGCCTGCGTCAACGGTGTGGATCAACGACCCCCACGGGCTGGAAAAGCCCCGCTGCCACCCCGTCTGCTGGGCCTGCAGCCAAGCCGTCCATGTACCAGTGAGACCGTACAGGTACAGTACGTAAACCCCCAACACCGCCAGCGGGACTAGCAGCCAGCCCCACCTGACGAGTACCCGCCGAATTGCCAAAAGACGCTGACCATCGCGTAGGTCCGCCACAGCGTTCACCGCCGCCATCACGGCCAGCGCCCCCACCAAAAACACGCCCGACACCCGGAAGGTGCACGCCACACCGGCCAGGACGGCGGCCTGCCACCACTGGCCTTGCCTGGCCCGCTGCCACGCCCAAAACGCCGCCGCACAAAACGCTGCCTCCGTGTAGCCCACAGTCGTGAACACCGCCGTCGGGGCAATCAGCCATAAGCACGCCGCCGGCGCGCCGAATATCTTGTACAGCGCCGCCGCCGCCAACGCCGACGCCACTAGCGACACCAGCACACCGGTCAGCTCCATCGGCAAGCCAATGACGGCCCCCGCCCGCAGCAGCAGCGGCAAACCCGGGAAGAACGCCGGCGATGTCGGGTCCGCGTAGCCGTCACTGCCAATCGCCATGAAATGCACCACATCCCACCGCCGCAAAAGCGTCCCGGCATCAATATGGCCGCCCACCATGACGGCCAGCCCAACCCCGGCGATCGCCGCACGCGACAGCAGCCAAACCTTGGCGACGAACATCCCGTCGCCGGACAAAAGCCGTTCCGCCCGCCTATCCATTGGCCTTGGGCTGACCGAATTGCAACCAGGCGATATCGGGTTGGTGGTCGAGGACACCGCCGATCGGATCGTCCACGAAGGGCCCGCGCACCGGGTCCTGCCAAGGGTGCCACATATCGTTGACGACGCGGGTCGCCAGCCAGATTTGAACGCCGACGCGCAGCAAGATGGCTAGCGGATACAGCCATTCGTGCCCGGTGCCGTCGGTCAACTTGCCGGCCAGGTGACCCCAAATGGCCAGGAAATACAGCCCCTCGGACGCGGCGAACACCGACACATCGGTCAGCGCCGGGCGGGCTAGGACGACCATTGGCAGCAGCCACAGCACGTACTGGGGCGAATAGACCTTGTTGAACACCAGGAAGGCCACCAGCACCAAGAACGCCACCTGACCTAGGCGTGGACGCCGGGGCGCGGTCAGCACGAGGCCGGCGATGAACAGGCCGGCCAATACCAGGCAAACGGCCTCGGCCACCGACACGTTGAGGATGTGGAAGCCCATAAGCGTCAAGACGTACCACAGCGCGCCGTACTCCACGCCGCGTCCCGCGTTGTACGTCCAAAAGAACGACCAGCCGTTGAAATTGCTGGTCACGGATGCCCAGAACGGGTGCCAGCCGGCGAAGTGCAGCAACATTGCCGGCGTCACGATCACCGGCAGGTTTGCCACCACCCACGCCAGCACCGCTCCACCCACGAACTGCCCAAACGCTTTCAACCGACCCGCCCGCACACACAACACCAGGATGACGGGCAACAGCGCCAGCGGGTAGAACTTGGTCGCCACCGCCAAGCCGATCAGCACCCCGGCGGCGAATGGACGTTTCCTCGACCACAGCAGCAGCCCGAGACTGGTCAGCGCGACGGCGAACAGATCCCAGTTGACCAGTCCGGCCATCATGACGGCGGGCGCGCCGGCTATCAGCAACGCGTCCCAGGCCCTCACCCGGACGCCACCGGTGTGCGGCGACCCGGAGTGGCGCCCCATTTGCAGATGTGCCCAAACCACCACCGCGAAGCAGACCGCCAGCATGACGGCATTGACCGCCCAAAAAACGTTGGCCGCCGCCAGGATCTGGGCTGAATCGGCATCGGGCCCGATGAACGCGCCGAGCAGCCCCGAGATCCAGCGAGCCAACCAGATGAACCCACCCGTCAAGGCCGGGTACTCCAGCGGCGTCTGGTCCGCGCCCGGCGCGAAGAGGGCGCCGCCGCTCCACATGGCAGTCCGGTTTTGATACAGCACCGGGATATCCGAGTAGCACAGTCGCATGTAGACGTTCGGAACCTTTTCAATGGACGTTTGCAGGCAGGGCAGTTGACGCACCATCAGCCCTAGCCACGTCACGACGGTTGCGATGATTGTCCACGGCACGGGGTCGAACCACGCGCTGCGGGACACCTCGGCGTGCCGACCGAGTGGGCCACCGATGCGCCCGGTCCACGCGGGTACGTCCAAACGACCGAGACCGTGCTTGTTCACTGGATTAGTCTATCCGCGACAATCTTGGGTCATGTCGACGTCGGCTGGTCGGGGTTGGTGGTGGGCGGCGCCGTGGGTTCCGTCGTCGGTGGTGCGGTCGGCTCAGTGGTAGGCGGTTGAGTCGGTTCCGTCGGCTCCGTGGTCGGCGGCTGAGTCGGCGGCTGGGTCGGCGGTTTGGGGGTGGTAGGGGCCGTGGTCTTAGTTGCCGACGGCTTGGACGTCGGGGTCGGGGTGTCGGTTGGTTCAGGCGGCGGCTCCTCCGTGGGCGACGCACCGGCCCCGGCGTTGACGTGGGCGGGCGCCGGGAACTGCACCTTCGGCAAGCCCTTCATGGCCTGTTTCATGTAGTCGGCCCAGGTTTGCGCCGGGTAGCCACTGCCATAGAAGGTGGAATAACCTCTCGGGGCGTAGGGGTCGAGGTCGGCCGTGCCCGCCAAATCTGGGCTATCGGGCGGGTCGGCGACGTACATCACGGCCGTCGAAATCTGCTGCGTGAAGCCGACGAACCACGCCGCCCCGACGCCGGCTTTGCCCGCCAGTGCGGCCGTCCCCGTCTTGCCCGCCGCCGGATAGCCCAAGCTTCGGACGGCCGTGCCGGTGCCCGCATCGACCACCGACTGCAAGGCATACGTCAGGTCGGAGCAAATGTCTGGCTGAATCGTTTGATCCTTGGTCGGGTTGGCGGTGTAAACCACGGATCCGTCGGCGGCCCTCACCTGCAACACCACGTGCGGGGCGATGCGGGTGCCTTGATTGGCGATGGTCGCATAGGCGCTGGCCATGTTCAGCGGCGACACCGACGCGTAGCCCAGCGGAATGGTCGGGCCGGGGAACCAGCTCTGGTCGTCCTGGGCAGGCGCACCAGCGTCCTTGGCGGCCTGGATCACCTGGTTCGGGCCGTCGGGTATGCGCTGCACCAAGTCGACAAATGCCGTGTTGACCGACTTTTGCACCGCCGTTAGCAAATCCACATCACCGAGTTGCTCGTTGGCGTCGTTGTAAACCGTCGTGCCTGCAACCTGGATCGGGTCGCCGGTCAGTGTGGTGTCCAGCCCCATGCCGGCGCGTTCGCCGGCGATGAAAGCGAACGACTTGAACGTCGACCCCGTCATGCGCGGTGTGGTCGCCCAGTTCCACGAACTCGTCACATAGTCCGGCCCACCGTACAGCGCCAGCACCTCGCCGGTATCGACGCCGACGGACGCGATGGCCGCGTGCAGCAGGTTGGGGTCCTGCGGCTTCTTGGCTTTGGTGGCGGCCGTCTCGGTGAAGTTTTGGGCCGATGTGACGGCCGCCGCCTGCATCGACTCGTCGAAGGTTGTGATGACCTGCAGGCCGCCGCCTTGGATCTGGGCCGACGTGAACCCGTCGGTGGCCAATTCCGCCTCCACCATCTTGATGAGGAAGCCATTTGGCCCGCCATAGGTCTGGCTGGTCTGGATTTGCGGGAAGTCGGGCAGATGGCCCTTGTAGGTGGCGGCCTGGGCCTGCGTCAGCGTGCCCATCGTCACCATGCCGTCGATGACGTAATCGTAGCGTTCTTGCAGCCGTGGCAGGTTCGATCGGTCGGCGGGGTCGTACAGCGCCGGGCCCTGCAGCAGGGAAGTCAGCACCGCCGCTTGCGGCACCGAAAGATCCTTGGCGTCGATGCCGAAATACGCCTGCGACGCCGCCTGTGTGCCGTAGGCGCCGCGCCCGAAATAGACGGTGTTCAGATAGCCGGCCAGGATCTGCTGCTTCGACATGGAGTTGGTTATCTTCACGGACAGCACGATTTCCTTCAGCTTGCGGCTGACGGTTTGGGCGCTGGTCAGGTACATCGACTTGATGTATTGCTGCGTCAGCGTCGAACCCGACTGCAGCGACTCGCCCTTTGCCACGTTGATGGCGGCCCGCACCATGCCCGTCACCGAGACGCCCTGGTTCGTCCAGAAGGTCCGATCCTCGGCGGCGACGACGGCGTCCTTCATGGTCTGTGGCATTTCGTCGTACGTCAAAGGTGTGCGGTTCTGCACCGCCAAAGCGCCGAGCTGGGTTGTCCCGTCACGGTAATACAACGTCGTGGTGGACGTGGTGTAGTCGGCATTCGGGTCGGGCAATTCGACCGACTGGTAGTAGATGATGCCGGACACCAACCCCAGCAAGATCAATCCCACGATGGTGATCGCGGCCCACAGCGCGATCAATCCGGCTTTCTGCTTGCGGGTCTGCTTGCGCCACCATTGCTTGAACGGCACCTTCTTGGCGGTCTTGGCCTTCCCAGCCGACGCCTTCGCCTTGCCGCCGGCCTTCGCCCCCGCCTGTGCTGGCCTGGATGTGGCACCCCGGGCCGCCCCACCGCTTGCCTTCGGAATCGCTCCCCTACCGTCCGCAGACGCCGAATCCACCATCAATCACTCCTCGCTGATCACCAAGCTAACCAGTCCAGGTTACCAGGCTCCCTCAAGCCGACCGGGACCCCGGCAGATAGTCACGGCTCGATCACAGCATCGCGCAGGATGGTAATCGAGCCGGTATCTGTGGCTCGCACCAGGGTCGTGCCGATGGAACTCCATTGGGATCCGCGGGGGCTGGCTGCCGGCACCTTCAGTTTCCAAAGGTACTGGATGCGGTCGGACATGTCGTAGGCGCTTAGGCTGGCCGAGCCATGGGCGCGGGCCTCCGGGGTGCAAACGAAAGCGCCAGACCCGAACAGGTAGACCGCCGTGCCGGCATCGTCGGGCACCTTCACCTCATCGAGAACATCGCCTGTCGCCCGGTCGAGGGTACGCAGCGTCCGGAATGGCTGGTTGGCGTAGCCGAAGTCGGTCGTCACAGGCACGCCGCCGGCCAAACCCATGATCAACCCGGGTGCACTGGCCCACAACTGACGTCCGTCGGCCAGTGAATAGGCGGCCGTGGACCAGTCGGGGTCATTCGGCTGCGTAAGGTAGACCACGCCGTCAGCTACCTCGACTTGGTCGGAGCAGGCTCGAATCGGCGCGCCTTGCGCCCATTCGGCTTGCTCTGTCGCCGTGTCCCACAGCGTCAGCAGTGACGGCATCCCCGTTTCGTTCGACTCCTGGCACCGGAAGACATCCACACCCGACTTGATGTACATCACCGTGTAACTCTCGGTGCTGCTCAAAACCTGCTCCGTGAAGACGTCGGCCCCGAAACTGACCGGTTGCCCCGTGGCGATGTCGACATACCCCGAGCCGGTTGGAAACCACCCGCCAACGATGTCGGAAGATCGGTATGGCGGGGGGCCCGGCGCCCGCCACAACGGCGCCACCTGGTCGCTTTCGGGTGAAAAACTGAACGCCACATACTCACTGGCTGGTTGGTCAAGACCGGGGATGCTCGTCACCAGCACCCCCTGGGCATAATAGGCCCCGTACAGCATGGCGTCCGTCGCCGGCAGATCCACCGCCTGCCTCACCTCGCCAGTGGCTGCGTCGATCAGGAAGGCCGCGATGTCTCGCAGCAGTGGCCGTGCGAAAAAACCGACAACGACGCACAGCGTGTTCGACCCGTCGCTGATCCAATAAGACGTGCTGAGCGGGTCCTTGGGATCCATGAGTGATAACACCTGCGTCAGTCCCGGTGTTTCCAATACCGTGTCCCAGACCACAGCCGAGGTGGCGAGGTCCACGCCCTTGACGTGGAAATAGCAGTCGTCGAGGCAACCTTCGGTGCTGCGAACCACGGCCACCGCCATGTCTTTCCGGCCAGTGGCGACCACCGTCAGAACTGACCCTGCCCCGCTGCCCACCCCGGTGACCTCGATGGGGGCCGGGGCTTTGCCGACCGGCCTGGGCCCTTGCAGGTGGACGGCCAAACCGCCGGCAACCACCGCCACAACCAATACGCCGCACAAGATCGCGACGACTCGGCGCCGTACCGTCATACCTGACCAGCGCATTTTCATCGTCCTCCTTGGCCCCGAACATCAGCATATAGTCGACGGGCACCCTGCCGGTATTCGACCAAAACGAAGGCACGCCACCACAAAGCTAGATTCATAGGGCAAAATGGAGGGGTACGGCTCGTCCGTCATCCACCAGCTCCGACACGAAGGTATTCAACATGGCAAGACTTTTCGGCACCGACGGTATCCGAGGCGCCGCCAACCACGCCCCGATGGACGCGATGACGGCATTCGCACTGGGCCAGGCGGTCACCCACGTCGTACGCCGCGACAAGCACCCGCCCGTGGTCGTCGTCGGCAAAGACCCCCGCATCTCGGGGTACATGATCGAGTCCGCCCTGGAGGCGGGTATCACGTCGATGGGCGGCACCTGCTACATGCTGGGCGTGCTGCCGACGCCAGGCATCGCCTACATCACCGAGTCGATGCGCGCCGATGCCGGCTTCGTCGTTTCCGCCAGCCATAACCCCTACACCGACAACGGCATCAAGGTTTTCGCGGGCACCGGCTTCAAGCTGTCGGACGCCGACGAGGACCGCATCGAGGCGCTGATGAAGTCGGGCGACCTGCCCGACATGGTGCCGGAACCCACCGACATGGGCCGGGCGTACCGGCTGGACGACGTCATCGGGCGGTACATCGTCTTTCTGAAAGAAGCCTTCCCCCGCTCGCTCAGCCTGGCCGGCGTCAAAATCTGTCTGGACGTGGCCAACGGCGCCACCTACAAGGTGGCCCCGGCCGTCTTCCGTGAGTTGGGCGCCGATGTCACGGTGATCCACAACGAGCCCGACGGGCGCAACATCAATGACAACTGCGGCGCCATGCACACCGAAGACTTGCAACGCACCGTCGTCGAAACCGGTTCTCGCATCGGCTTCGCCTATGACGGGGACGGCGACCGCCTGATAGCGGTGGACGAACTCGGCAACCAGGTGACGGGCGACCAGATACTGATGATCAACGCCTTGCAGATGAAAGCCGAGGGACGTCTGGCGGGCGACATCGTCGTGTCGACGGTGATGAGCAATCTGGGTGTGCGGCTGTGCTGCGAGGAGCACGGCATCACCCATCACGCCACCCAGGTGGGCGACCGCTATGTGCTGGAGGCCATGCAGAACCTGGGCGCCGTCATCGGTGGCGAGGATTCCGGCCACATGATTTTCCTGCGCCGTCACACAACCGGCGACGGCATTCTGACGTCGCTGCAACTGATGGCCTGCCTGTTGAAGGCCGAAAAGCCGCTGTCCGAGCTGGCCAAGGTCATGACGGTCTACCCGCAAGAGATGATCAATGTGGACGTCGTCCGCAAGCCCAACATCAACTCGGTGCCCGAGATCACTGAAGCCATCGAAGCCGCCGAAGCGGTGCTCGGCGACAAGGGCCGCGTGCTGGTGCGCTATTCCGGCACGCAAAACATGTGCCGCGTCATGGTCGAGGGGCCGGACGCCGCGACCACCGCCACCTTGGCGGCCCAGATTGCCGACGCCGTGCGCGAAGCCCTGGGCTGAGAAACGATGGATCGTCCACTGCGCATACCTAGACGCCTCCCAGGGGCGGGCGCGACGTGGACGACGATCATCGACGGGTTGGAGATCGCCGTCACCGCCAAGCCGGTGCGTCACCTGCGGTTGGTCGTCCACCCGGACGGCCGGGTGCGGGCGTCCGTGCCGCTGCAGGCCAGCCGTCGCACGGTCGACGAATTCTTGACGACGCGGGCGGCCTGGGCCAAAGCGCAGCGCGACCGCATGCTGGCCACCAGCCAGGCCCGGCCGCTGACGGACGGCGGCACCGTGGGGCTGTGGGGCGACGACATACCGCTGCGCGTGGTGCACGGGCGCGGCGGTGGCCGTCTGACCGCTGACGGTTTTCGCGTGGCGATACCGGACCCGTCCGACACGGAAGCCATCGCCGCCGCCGTCGCGGCGCTGCACCGGCGTGAAGTCAAGGCAGTTCTGCCGGACATCGTCGAAAAATGGGCCACCGAGCTGGGCGCTCACCCGACTCGCGTGACGCTGCGCGCCATGCGGACGCGCTGGGGCTCGTGCACACCCACCACCCGGGCCATTCGCATAAACCCCGAACTGGCGTCGCACCACCCGCGCTGCTTGTCGTACGTGGTGTTGCACGAACTGGCGCATCTGATCGAGCCGGGGCACGGCCCGGGGTTCGTCGCCGTGATGGACGCCCACCTGCCCGGCTGGCGGGCGATCAGGGCCGAACTGAGGCCATCGAGCGGCGCCTGACAAGGGAAGGTCAAACGAGCGAGGCGCGGCCGAAACCGCGCCTCGCTGGTGGACGCAGTCGGACGGCAACTATTCGAGGGGGGATCGATTTTGCCAGTCCAACTCGTTCCACCGTCCTCAACCCGTCATGCGGGGAGAACGACCTAAAACCATCTCCTTCACCACTGCTCGTACACCAAACGCAGGCCAATGTCCTGGGTAACGAAATCACGCCTGTCGACCGCACTTTCGATGATCGGCCAAACATTCCCTAAGACGTTGACGCTACAGATTCTCCAACAGAAAATATTAGCATAATGCGACAGGTCCGTCGACACCGGGTAGTAGCTAAACTTGGAACGCCCCAACCCGAAGGAGGCCTAATGGCCGACAGTTTACGCAAAGCCGTCATGCAGGCGATGACCACCGTCTACGACCCCGAAATCCGGCGCCCGATTACCGACCTCGGCATGGTCGAAGGCGTCGAGGTCGACGGCGGCAAGGTCACCGTCCACGCGCTGTTGACCGTCGCCGGGTGCCCACTGCAGGACACCCTCGCCCGCGATATCGAGGCGGCCGCCCGCAGCGTCGACGGCGTCACCGAGGTGACGGTGCGCCTTGACGTCATGTCGGAAGAGCAGCGGGCCAACATGACGGCACGGCTGCGACGTTCCGGCGCGGCACCGGCCAGCCAGCCGGGCACACCGCAAAACATCTTTCAAGACTCGGCGACGAAAACAAAAGTCCTTGTCGTCGCCTCGGGCAAGGGCGGGGTCGGCAAATCGAGCCTGACGGTCAATCTGGCCGCCGCGTTGGCGGCACGGGGCGAGCGGGTCGGTCTGCTGGATGCCGACGTCTACGGGCATTCGATCCCGGCCATGATGGGTATCGCCGACGAGCGTCCCACCATGGTCGACGACGTCATCATGCCGGTGGTGGCCCATGGCGTGGCGACGATGAGCCTGGGACTCATGAAGGAGTCCCGCGACCAGGTGATCGCCTGGCGCGGCCCGATGCTCGACCGGGCCCTGTCGCAGATGCTGTCGGACGTGTATTGGGGCGACCTGGATTACCTACTCGTCGACCTGCCCCCCGGCACCGGCGATATGCCGATGTCGGTGGCCAGGCAGTTGCCGACAGGTCGGGTTCTGGTGGTGACTACGCCGAACGAAGCCGCCTACGAGGTGGCCGAGCGGGCGGGCACTCTGGCCAAGATGCTGAAGCAGCCCGTCATCGGCGTCGTCGAAAACATGAGCTGGCTGGAAACCGTCTGCCCACATTGCCACCAGACGCACCGCGTCGAGTTGTTCGGCAGCGGGGGCGGCGGGGCCGTCGCGGATGCGCTGACGCTCGGCAGCGGCGACCCGGTGCCTTTGCTCGCCCAGATCCCGCTGGACGTGGCGCTGCGGGCCGGCGGGGACGACGGCCAACCGGTGGTGGTGGCCGACCCCGACTCCCCCGCCGCCCAGGCGATCACCGCGCTGGCCGACCGGCTTTGACCACTGCCGGGCTCGACGGAAGTCCGTCGCCGCCAGAGTGTCCGCCAGTTGGACCAGGTTTTAATATCCATGCATGATGCTGCATACTTATGCGTGGACATTTCGAGAAGGAGCCACCATGAAATACCGCCTCACCGCTACCATTGCCGCCGTCGCCGCGCTCGGCCTGGGGCTGAGCGCCTGTGCCACGTCCGGCACCACAAACCCCACCACTTCGACTTCGACCACATCGGCTACCTCGACCGACTCGGCCACCTCGACCGACTCGACCACGGCCAGCGCCGCCGCCGACCTTCAACTGGTCACGCCAGGCGCGCTGACCGTGTGCTCAGATTTGCCATATCCGCCCTTCGAAATGGAGGATCCGACATCGGCGTCAGGCTACTCGGGTTTTGACATCGACCTGATCAGCGCTATCGCTGACGGGCTCGGTCTCAAGGTGATCGTGCTGCCAACCGACTTCAACGCCCTGCAGTCGGGCGTGGCCCTGGCTGCCAACCAATGCGACATCGGCGCCTCCGCCATGACCATCACGGATGACCGCAAGGCCAACCTCGACTTCGCCGACCCGTACTACGACTCGTTGCAGTCGCTGATGGTGCGGACAGACTCCGGCATCAAGACGCTCGCCGATATGGGCGGCAAGAAGATTGGCGTCCAGACGGGCACAACCGGCGAGATGTACACCAACGCAAACAAGCCGACCACTGCTCAGACGGTGTCCTTCCCGTCCGACGGCGAAATGTGGCTGGCGATGCAGGCCGGCCAGGTCGACGCCTTGCTGCAGGATTACCCAGTCAACCTGACGCACACCAAGGCCGACTCAACCTACATGATCGCCGAGAAGTACAACACCGACGAGCAGTACGGTTTCGCCATGTCGAAGGGCAAGAACCCGGCGCTGCTGGCGGCGGTGAACGCCCAATTGAAGACACTGCGCGACAACGGGACGTATCAGCAGATTTACGACAAGTACTTCAGCTAGTCTTTACCTGATGTCTTTCAGTCTTCGCCCCACGGTTCGCCGACGTATCACGCGCCTGACGACCTACGCTGTCTTCGTCGCGATCGTCGTCGTTGTGGCGCTGACGGCCAACTGGCACTCCTTGGCCCAGAACTTCGCGGATCTGGACGTGGCCAGGAAGCTGTGGCCAAGAATCCTGCTCACCGCAGGCAACACCATTTGGTACACGGTGGTCTGCTTCGTGCTCGGCTTGCTGCTGGCGGTCGTGTTCGCCCTGATGAAAATGTCGAAAGGGCCGTTCGGATGGTTCGCGGCGGCCTACATCGAACTGTTCCGCGGCATGCCGGCCCTTTTGACAATCCTCTTCATGGCGTTCGCCATCCCGATTGCCTTCAAGGGCACCAAACTGCCCGGCGGAACACTCGGCGGTGGCCTGTTAGCGCTGATCATCGTAACCTCGGCCTACACCGCCGAGATCATCCGGGCCGGCATCGAGGCGGTGCCGGTCGGGCAGCATGAAGCGGCCCGGTCGCTCGGTATGGGCAGCATGCGTACCACGTTCACGGTTATCCTGCCGCAGGCCTTCCGTATCGTCATACCGCCGCTGACCAACGAGTTCGTCACCCTGCTGAAAGACACTTCGCTGCTGTACATCGCCGGCCTGACCATGATGCAAAACGAGTTGACGACCTTCGGCAAGGCCGGGTTGTCGACCTACGCAAACTCGACGCCGCTGATCGCGGTGGCGCTGGTGTACCTGATCATCACCATCCCGCTGACCTATCTGGTGGGTCGGCTGGAGAAGTCAATGGCGAGAAGAAAATGAGCGACGATAAACTTCACCCGCGAGACGCCCCTGTGCCGGGGGCGCCGCCGATCCAGTTGATCGACCTGCACAAGCACTTCGGCCAACTGCACGTCCTGAAAGGCATCAACCTAACGGTCGAGAAAGGCGAGGTCGTCTGCGTCATCGGCCCAAGCGGCTCGGGCAAGTCGACGCTGTTGCGTTCAGTCAACCTTTTGGAACACCCGACCGGTGGCAAGGTGTTGATCGAAGGCATCGACATTCAGGACCCGGACATCAACGTCGATCGCATCCGCACCCGCATCGGCATGGTCTTCCAGTCGTTCAACCTCTTCCCCCACATGACGGTGCTGCGCAACGTCACAGTGGCGCAGCAGACGGTGCTGAAGCGAAGCCCCCAGGAAGCCCATGATGTCGCCATGGCCATGCTGGACCGGGTCGGGTTGACCGACAAGATCGATTCCCACCCGTCGCAGTTGTCCGGCGGCCAGCAACAGCGCGTGGCCATCGCCCGCAGCCTGTCGATGAACCCGGACATCATGCTTTTCGACGAACCCACCTCGGCGCTCGACCCCGAGCTGGTGGGCGACGTGTTGACCGTCATGCGGCAGTTGGCCGCTGACGGCATGACGATGCTCGTCGTCACCCACGAGATGGCCTTCGCCCGCGACGTGGCCGACCGCGTCATCTTCATGGACGACGGGGTGATCGTCGAGGAAGGCCCGCCCGACCATGTGATCGTCGCACCGAAGGAGGATCGCACCAGGATGTTCCTGCAGCGCGTGCTCGACCCGACGCACGTGCGCGAACTCGGCGAAACGGAGCCCGACGACGACGTCCCGGCCGGGAAGTCCAACCGCCAGTGAGCGCGCCGACGCTGGGCGAGATCGCCCGGGCCGTCGATGTGGCCACCCGCACCGTCGCCCAAGTCATGGAGCCGACGCCGCTGCAGCACGATGTGCGGCTGAGTGCCCTGACCGGCGCGGATGTCTGGCTCAAGCGCGAAGATCTGTCGTCGGTGCGCAGCTACAAGCTGCGCGGCGCGTACGCGCTGATGAGCGCCCTGACGGGCGAACAGCGGGCCGCCGGGGTGGTGGCGGCGTCGGCCGGCAACCACGCCCAAGGCGTGGCTTTCGCCTGCGCTGCCTTAGGTATCGATGGCGAAATCGTCGTGCCCACGACGACCCCGCGGCAGAAGCGCGACCGTATCGCGGCGCTGGGCGGGCGTCACGTCGAGATCGTGGTGGCCGGCGAGACCTATGACGCGTCATCGGCCATCGCTGTCGAGGCCGCGGAACGTGAAGGACGCATCCTGGTGCCCGCCTTCAATCATCCGGCCACCATCGCCGGCCAGGGCACGGTGGCCGTCGAGGTGATGGCCCAATTGGGCGCCGCCCCAGACGTTATGGTTCTGCCCGTCGGCGGCGGCGGACTGCTGTCCGGGTGCGGGGCGTGGCTGCGGATCAACGCGCCCGGTACACGCGTCGTGGGCGTCGAGCCAGCCGGTGCGGCCTGCATGATCGCAGCGCTGGCAGCCAATGAGCCCGTCACGCTGCCCCGCGTGGACACTTTCGCCGACGGTGCCGCCGTGGGACGAGCCGGCGACGTCACCTATCCCCTGGTGGCGGCCATCGCGCCGGACATGCTGGCCGTGCCGGAAGGCCAGGCGTGCTCCGAGATGCTTGACCTCTACCACACCGAAGGTGTCATCGCCGAACCGGCCGGGGCGCTTGCCACCAGCGTGCTTCGACGCGGCCCGCATGACGTCAAACTGGACGTCGCCCCCGGCCAGACGGTGGTCTGCGTGGTCTCCGGCGGCAACAACGACATCTCGCGCTACTCCGAGATAATCGAACGGTCGCTCGTCTTCGAGGGCCGCAAACACTACCTGCTGGTCACCTTCCCACAGGAGCCGGGGGCACTGCGCCGCTTCCTGGACGAGGTGTTGGGGCCGGACGACGACGTCGTCTTGTTCGAGTACACGAAGAAATCGAACCGCGAAACCGGCCCGGCCCTGGTGGGCATCGAGCTGGGCAACCCGGACGATTTCCCGTCGCTACTGGCCCGCCTGGAGGCGACGCCGATCAAGGCCGAGGTCGTCGACCCCACCAGCACTCTGTACCGCTACCTGGTCTGATCGCGACGTCTAATCGCGACATTCAGGCGAAGGCCGCGCCCTTGCCGGACTGGCGCAGGCGCAGACGGAAATAGGCCAAGACGGCCACTAGCCCCAGCATCAAGACCTGCACGCCGATGGCCAACAACCAGTGGGCGACTGTGTGATTCCACAAACTGTCGTCCTGACCGACGGGCCCCAGAAGGGTACGCAGATCGATCGTCGAAGCCCCGGCGGCGAACCCCCAACGGGCCGGGAAGACGGCCGCCAACTGGCTCAGGCCGGCCCGTCCAGTGATCGGCACCAAGCCACCGGACATCACCAACTGAGTCATCGTCATCACCACCAACAGCGGCATGACCTGCTCGGACGAGCGGGCCAACGACGACACCAGCAGGCCGAGCGCCATGGACACGGCAGCCACCAAGGCGATGTCCAGCATCAGTTCGATTGAGCCGGAGGGCAGAACGGCACCATGGCCAGGCGGCGGCTTGGCCGCCAGAACGATGCCGACCAGTATGACCGCCTGCACCAGGCTGGCCAGGCCGAACACCACCAATTTCGACACCAGGTAGGAGCTGGGCGCCACACCGGCCGATCGCTCGCGCACGAAGATCGGACGCTCGCCGACAAGGTCACGCACCGTCAGCGACGCGCCCATGAAACAGGCACCGAGCACCAGCAGCATCAGCAACTGGCTGGGTTCGGTGGACGGTTGCTTACCGATGTCCAGGGACGGCGGTGCGCCGAAACCGTTCGACCCCGGCACCACCAGCGCCAGTATTCCCAGGGCCACTGGCATTGCCGCCAAGAAGATGAAATAGCCCACATCGGCGAATATCAGGCGCATCTGACGGCGCATCAGCGTGAAGGCCTGGCGAATGGCTTCGCGCCGCCGCGTGGCCGCCGGGGCCAGCGGGAGTGTTGCCGTCACCCCGACGCGGGCCACATGGGCGGCGGCGCCTTTTTCGATTTCGGCGATCTCGGTGGCGCTGTGACCGGCCCGTTGTAGGTATTTGTGCCAGTATCCGGCCGGCTCGTCGACGACGGCCTGGAACACGCTGGCCCAGTCGTCCGTGCCGAAGATCTCTTTGATACCGCCGGGCGGCCCCAGGTAGGAAGGCAGCCCGCCGGGCGCCAGCAGCAGCACCTGGTTGGTCAGGTGCAGGTATGCCAGCGAATGCGTCACCACCACGACGATGCGTCCGCCCTGCGCCAGTTCCTTCAGCATCTCCATAACCTGGCGATCCAGTGCCGGGTCGAGGCCCGATGTCGGTTCGTCCAGCACCAGCAGTGTCGGTGACGTCAGCAACTCGACGGCTACCGAAACACGTTTCCGTTGCCCGCCCGACAATTTGTCGACTCTCAAGCCCGCCCGCTCGGCCAACCCGAGTTCTTGCATGACGCGGTTGCAGACGGCTTCACGCTCGGCCTTGGTGGTGTCTGGCGGCAGTCGCAACTCCGCCGAGTAGTTGAGTGCTTGGCGCACCGTCAACTGGCCATGGACGACGTCGTCCTGCGGCACGAACCCGATGCGTGAGCGCAGGGCGGCATAGTTTGCATGCAGGTCGTGGCCGGCGAAAACCACCTGCCCGGCGGTCGGGCTGGTCAGGCCGGTCAATAGGCGTCCCAATGTCGTCTTGCCAGCCCCGGACGGGCCGATCAGCGCCGTCAAGGTGTTGGGGGCGGCCCGCAGATCGATATCGTGCAGCAGGCGGACGTTGTTGCCCACCGTGAAATCGACGCCGCTGACCACGAGGTCACCGGCCCCCGCGCCCAGAGCTGGGGAATGCACCAGATCGCCGCCGTTGATCACCAGATCGGTGTTGCCGATGGTGATGGTGTCGCCCTCATGAAGCACCACCATGTCAATCGATCGGCCGTTGACCTGCGTGCCATTCATCGACCCAAGGTCCCGTAACACCAGGTCGCCGCTGGGCGACAGACACAGTTCGGCGTGGCGGCGCGACGCCAGCACATCGTTGATCACGTAAGTGCTGTCGGGGGCACGTCCCAGATAGAAGACGCGGTCGCCGTCCATAGCTGTCTGGCCACCGTCGAGATTCAGAACCACGCGGGCGGACGGCGCCGGCGTCCCGATGAGGGACGACCGCATAACGGTGCCACCGGCCTCGCCCAGGCTGACGCCGGTGCCGCCGGGCGGACTGCCGGAGGTTTGCAAAATCAACACGGCGCCGTTCGGGTCGCCCAAGTTGAGGCGCAATTCGCCGTCCACCGTCAAGCTGGTGACTGGGCGGCCAGCATAGAACGTGCCGTTGGTCGACCCGGCGTCGCTGACCTGCCAGTGGCCCTGCGCCCAGGCGACATCCAGGTGATGCCCCGAGACGAATGGGTCGAGCACCTGCAAAGTCTGTTCCAGGGATCGGCCCACCGAGACGGTCCGGCCGGGATCGGCGTCGACGTAGCGGCCGTCCGGCCCGCTGACGCGTAAGCGAGTGGACAGGTTGGCGCTGGCGGCGGGGGTGACGGCTGGTGCCGGGATACCGCGTCGGGCCGCCACGGCGGCGCTGACGGCCGGATCGCCCAGGGCGTCCAACCAATTCAGCAAGTCGGGGTAAGCATTGGCATGGGCCGCCACCTGACAGCGCAACTCGGGAAAGTCGTATGCGATGGTGCCCAAATCAGCGGCCGGCAAATTGCCGTTGGCCAAAGCCCCTCTGGCTTGGCCAGACGTCGCATACTGCACGATGACCTCTGATCTATGATGCGCAACCCTGTGAGATGCTTGAGCTGCCAATACATGATAACTGATGGCAGGCTATGCGAGGCGGGTCCGCCGCACCGGCTACCGCTACCTGGTGTAGGCGCGACACTCAGGCGAAGGCCGCGCCCTTGCCTGCCGGGAAGACGGCCGCCAACTGGCTCAGGCCAGCCCGTTCAGTGATCGGCACCAAGCCGCCCTGGTGATTTGGTCAATGTAGGTTGGCACTTCAGAATAGTCAGGCATGGTTGGGTCCCTTCATGTCTCAGGCCAGCGGGCAGGTTCCATCTGCCGGGGTGATGTCGATGATGTCGTATATACGCAGCTTTAAGACATTCGCGGCAGACGTACGCCCTCTACCGCTGGTTGTCCTGAAGAACACCTGGGCGACATGACCGGAAGGACCCGGGCCGCTCACCGTCACCAGGCCGTTGGAATACGCCTTGGTGACTGTCAGATTGCCTTGCACCCAACATACGGTCAACCCGATGCTGGCGTTCGCGTGTTCGGCCGGGTCGACCAGGCGAGCCGACCGGGTCACCGCGAAATACGGCGTGCCAGAGGCCGCGACGGCTGCGAAAGAATCGCCAGAATAAAACTGTCTGATGTGGGCCATTTCCATTGTTCCCCGTGCCGGGTCGGCAAGATACGGGTCCAGATAGTCAGCCACATGCCCCGCAGGCCAATCGTTGGGTTCATCGGCCACCCAGGCAGTCATCATGGCGGTGTAGAGACCCAGCGCCCGGTCCTGCAGACGCTGCTGGCGGACCGATGGCCCCAACGGGCCGAAAGTGAACAATGACACCAACACGGCCAACACCACAACCGCCGCAACAGGCACGACCCACCGCCACTGTTTGGTTCGTGTCATGATGTCTCCTGTTTCTTGTCAGCGTTCGGACAGGTGTTCTTCCGTGAAAACAGTTCGGCTCATTTTTCGCCGATTGCCTCACACGATTTGGCGTCATCGGTTTGAAGCTGGTCTACTGCGTCGGCGAAGTCGAGTGTGTCGCCCAGCACGTCCGTCAGCAGGGGGATCGCGGCCGCCGTGCCCGTGTCGATCATGTTGAGAATCTTGCCGGACAGGCTGAACCACTCGTCGTAGGCGCCGGTGGTCGAGCTATCGCAACCCAGGCCAGCCGGACGTAGCCAGGCGTCACGGTTGCGACCGGTCGTTGCCTTTTCCACCAGGTCATCCACGTCGGTGAGATCGTTGATGATGCCCTGGACATTCGTGCTGGCTATGGTTCGCAGCGCATCTGTGTCGACGGACTGGCACGGGCTGGGCTGCTGGGGGTCACTGAACGGGGTTGGGTCGAGCGCGACCGACTTGTTAGTGTCGGCAGTCCGCCATTCCTTGTCATGCATTTTTGTGAGGTCATTGAAAAGGTCCTGCTCGCGGGTCTGAACCCCGTTGAACAGGCTAGCGCCATAGCCGCCGTCGCCGTTGAGCGCCCCGGCGAACGCCCTCAGCAGGCCGTCGACCGAGTCTGCGGGGTTGTCTTGTGAACCCAAGTCAGTGCATTCGACGTCGACGAGGTCTACGGCCACGGAAAGAACACCGAGCATACCCCCTACGACGGCCCCGCCGGGAACCAGGGCAACCAGGATCCCCCCGATCACCAGCGAAGCAGTCAGAGGCGCAAGGTCCACGGATTGGCTCGGCTGCCAGCTCTGGAAATACTGAATGGTATCATGCGTGATGTTGGCCACGTCTTTCCGTGCGGCATCCCATATGCCCTGTTCGGCTTGGGCGCGTTGTGCTAGGGCGATCAGCAGGTCGCGGACCGCCTTGCACAGCACGAGCAGGCCGCCTGGCGCCTCGCTGGTCAACAAGTTGCGCAACAGATCGATGGTGGCGCCGGCCATGGGCGGACCGCCCGCATCGGCACGGTCGAGGGCGTCGCGGATGCCATCAATCTGCTTTCTAATGTGGTTTTCGGTGTCATCAACGTTGAGCAGCGCTATGGCTTCGGTGAGTTTCGTGACGGTTTCGGAGAAATCATCGGGGTTGGGCAACGCCTCCCATTCGCGCCTGTTCGACCAGGCCTCCAGGGTACTGTCAACATATTGGCCCACGGCTTGGTGTACCGAGGTATAAATGTTGGCGAACGCCAGTCGCTGATCAAATCGACTAATTGCATCTGTGTCCGAGGTCTTGGTGGAATAGGGTCCGGTGGGATAGGTGCCGGGATGCTGGACGATCTGCCAGGCTTCTGTTACCTGGCCGCCGCCGCGCCCGGCCTCGTCTGGACAGGCAACATAAACATACAACTCGCTCGACGCATTTTCGGAAGGAATTACAATCGGGATCGCTAGCACATAGCAACCATTCTCAATTGCCACATCTCTCTTGTAGGGCCACGGCAGTTGAGAGGCGAGGACCTGGCGCATGTGGGCGTCGATTGCCGCCCGGGTGATTTGGTCAATGTAGGTTGGCACTTCGGAATAGTCGGGCATGGTTGGGTCCCTTCATGTCTCAGGCCAGCGGGCAGGTTCCATCTGCCGGGGTTATGTCGATGATGTCGTAGATACGCAGCTTTAAGACATTCGCGGCAGACGTACGCCCCGTCCCGGCACTGGTCTTGAAGAACACTTGGGCGACATGACCGGAAGGACCCGGGCCGGTCACCGTCACCTGGCCGTTGGAATACGCCTTGGTGACTGTCAGATTGCCTTGCACCCAACAAATGGTCAACCCGATGCTGGCGTTCGCGTGTTCGGTCGGGTCGACCAGGCGGGCCGACCGGGTCACCGCGAAATAGGGCGTGCCAGAGGCCGCGACGGCTGCGAAAGAATCGCCAGTATAAAACTGTCTGATGTGGGCCATTTCCATTGTTCCCCGTGCCGGGTCGGCAAGATACGGGTCCAGATAGTCAGCCACATATCCCGCAGGCCAATCGTTGGGTTCGTCGGCCACCCAGGCAGTCATCATGGCGGTGTAGAGACCCAGCGCCCGGTCCTGCAAACGCTGCTGACGGGCCGAAGGCCCCAAAGGGCCAAAAGTGAACAATGACACCAAGACGGCCAACACCACAACCGCTGCAACAGGCACGACCCACCGCCACTGTTTGGTTCGTGTCATGATGTCTCCTGTCTCTTGTCAGCGTTCGGATAAGTGTTTTTCCGTGAAAACAGTTCGGCTCATTTTTCGCCGATTGCCTCACACGATTTGGCGTCATCGGTTTGAAGCTGGTCCACTGCGTCGGCGAAGTCGAGTGTGTCGCCCAGCACGTCCGTCAGCAGGGGGATCGCGGCCGCCGTGCCCGTGTCGATCATGTTGAGAATCTTGCCCGATACGTAAAACCACTCCATGTAGGCGCCGGTGGTTGAGCTGTTGCAACCTAGCCCAGCCGGACGTAGCCAGGCGTCACGGTTGCGACCAGTCGTTGCCTTTTTCACCAGGTCATCCACGTCGGTGAGATCGTTGATGATGCCCTGGATATTCGTGTTGGCGATGGTTCGCAGCGCATCTGTGTCGACGGACTGGCACGGGCTGGGCTTCAGGGGGCTACTGAACGGGGTCGGGTTGAGCGCAACCGAATCGTTATCGGCGCGAGTCCGCCAGTCATTGTCACGTAGTTCTGAGAGGTCGTTGAAAAGGTCTTGCTCGCGGGTCTGAACCCCGTTGAACAGGCTAGCGCCGTAGCCGCCGTCGCCGTTGAGCGCCCCTGAGAACGCCCTCAGCAGGCCGTCGACCGAGTCTGCGGGGTTGTCTTGTGAACCCAAGTCAGTGCATTCGACGTCGACGAGGTCTACGACCGTAGAAAGAATACCGAGCATGCCCCCTACGACGGCCCCGCCGGGAACCAGGGCAGCCAGGATGCCTCCGATCGCCAGCGTAGCAGTCAGAGGCGCGAGGTCCAAGGATTGAGTCGGCTGCCAGCGCTGGAAATACTGAATGGTATCATGCGTGATGTTGGCCACGTCTTTCCGTGCGGCATCCCATATGCCCTGTTCGGCTTGGGCGCGTTGTGTTAGGGCGACCAGCATCTCATGGACCGCCTTGCACAGCATGAACAGGCCGCCTGGCGCCTCGCTGGTCAACAAGTTGCGCAACAGATCGATGGTGGCGCCGGTCATGGGCGGGCCGCCCGCATCGGTGCGGTCGAGGGCGTTGCGGATGCCATCAATCTGCTTTCTAATGTTGTTGCCGGTGTCCTCGACCTTAAGCAACGCGATGGCTTCCTCAAGTGTCGTGATGGTTTCGGAGAAATCCTTGGGGTCAGGCAGCGCCTCCCATTCGCGCCAGGTCGCCGCGCCTTGCATGGATATGTCGGCGTACTGACCGACCGCCCCGTGCACCCAGCCATAAATGCTGGCGAACGCGAGCCGCTGGTCATAACTGGCAGCTAGCCCCGGGTCCGACCACCGCGGTCCAACCCCCGTCCACGACCAAGCGCCAGTGACTTGGCCGCCGCCCTTGCCAGCTTCATCTGGGCACGCGATCCGCACCTCCGAACCGCCGCCGGTTTCAGACATTGGATTAGGGAAAACGAGCACGTAGGAGCCCTGCTCGATTGGCACATCGCGGGTTACTAGTGGTATTAACAGGCCGTCGGCGAGGACTTGGCGCATGTGGGCGTCGATGGCCGCCCTGGTGATTTGGTCAATGTAGGTTGGCACTTCGGAATAGTAAGGCATGGTTGGGTCCCTTCATGTCTCAGTCGAGCGGGCAGGTTCCATCTGCCGGGGTTATGTCGATGATGTCGTAGATACGCAGCTTCAAGACATTCGCGGCAGACGTACGCCCTCTACCGCTGGTTGTCCTGAAGAACACTTGGGCGACATGACCGGAAGGACCCGGGCCGCTCACCGTCACAAGGTCGTTGACGGCCACTTTTGTGACCGTCAGATTGCCTTGCACCCAACAAATGGTCAACCCGATGCTGG
>Ga0123357_10000583_pt1 | contig 36097 bp, 27 predicted proteins | sample TergutEmb28metaG_FD_89873 | JGI IMG/M metagenome (GOLD analysis project Ga0123357, IMG submission 89873) | Embiratermes neotenicus P4 segment gut microbial communities from Petit-Saut dam, French Guiana - Emb289 P4 | ecosystem: Host-associated > Arthropoda: Insects > Digestive system > Gut ... | reverse complement strand
TTGCCTTGTATTTCTTCTACAATTGTATTTGTAACCTTAAGCTTATTTACCTTGACAAGTTCAATATCCAACTCATGTACGGATTTGACGAACGCAAATAAATACAATACAATACAATACAATTGTCAAACTACATAAATAGTGTGTTATGAGTAACTGAAACTGACTTACAGGACTGCCATTGTAAAATAAAATTTTAGATTTATGAAGGTGACAATCCAGTCCATAATTCTGAAGTAGATACCACAAGCAAGGGCATCCCTAGCTGCCTCAGCTTCTGTCTTTGTGTGCCGTAGCGTCACTGCATTTCCTTCCTGGATTGTACAGTAGTTGATAAGAGCCCATGAGAACTTCTGCTCATCCACTTTCAACAGTTGGGCCACTGTAATTAGCAACACGTTCTGCAATTTATCTCGCAGATTTTCCTACATACAATATCTATAAGATGCAATTAACCTGCTAGTATGTGTTCTTCCAAACTATATGGGACAACCTTAACACAGTGCTACAAATTTAATTTCCTTGACAAATACAATCTAAGGTACAGCATTTACACTGCTCTTTCTAATCACTCAGATACCAAACAAAATTGTTCTGCTAACTTCAAAGAAACCATGAGCTCGGTACTGTTGAACAATATCTTGCAACTGCAAAATCTGTTATTTTGACATTTTTCTTCCTTCAGAAGCACATTTCCTGTTATCAAGTTTGAAAGCCTGTGTATTGTAGGATGCACAGTGCAAAGTTGTTATATCTTTCCTGTTGTCATCAATTAAACCCACAGGCTTCTTCCAAAAAAATTATCTGTCAGAAATTTGGTAGGGCTCCCTGGCCAGAGGGATGGCCAAATGCGAGATCTGTATCAACGCAGGACAAAAAAGACACACAAGCATAGATATATACATCTACCTATGTGCTGGGATGGATTCAAACTCATGATCCACATCTGGAATTATTATAATCCTACAGAATTGTATTGTACAATGATACCAGTGTTCAAGTGGTCCATGACTGCACACAAGTTCAGCCCATTCACTTGTACATGACATTGTTACTCTCCTTTCCCACATGCTGAGGGAAAGTAACAGGTCTCTATCTTTACCCTCAAAATTCACACAAAGGCATCAACACTCTTTAGACTTGAAACTGTAGTTCCAATATTTATGGCATTCCTTTTAGTCTGCTCTGTATGCAACAAATGTTACATAACTTCACGTAATCACTGGCTCTGTATCTTCTTTTGTAAAAAATATGGCATTCTGTTGTTATGAGAATATGGGGGAAGAGGGGAACAGCCACATGTTCAGTGCTCAGAATTGGAAGCCATAATAATAAACAACAATGGAAATGATTCAGCCAATGAAATATCCACTATTATTAGACTGTGTTTGGGTTTTACAGTAGATATATGAGGATCCAAAAGTTACTCTTACAAACATGATATGTAAACATATCAGAATTCTTGCAAGCAAGAACATGACCAAGATTTTGAATGGTTTGATAGCTGAGATGGTAGAAAAGCATTCTGCTTCAGAAAGTAATTTTAAATTTAGTTTAGTGGGGCCCTTATATGTGACACAGATGATTCTGACACCAGAACATACCACTCACAATTATAAACCATTTTAATATTATCTTTCCATTTACAATGCCTAGCTCTACTATGTAATTTCTACTGGTAAACATTATACTCATACAGTCTGTACATCCAGTCAGTTGGGTCCAATAGCAACAGTTACTCTGATTGCAGTAGAATAGAATAGGAGTAGAACAGAATACAGTAGAATAGAATAGAGTAGGAAAGAATAGAATAGGAGAGAATAGCACTTATTTACAGTCCATACATTTTTCAAAGTATCATACAAAGTTAAGAATGTTGAATATGTCACATATGTCCCAGTATGAATACAGCATAATGAAAAAGGTGAAGTTTTCCATGTCCATGCCATGAAGGCACATATGGGGAGTAGAAGTAGAGCTCCACTCATTCTTAACCTCAGTCCTAGATGGAGGTGAGAAGCTAACTTCATGCCCTGGCCACTTTATGCCTGAGAAAGAACACTAGGTCCCAGAGCTAGTCTTGACGTTTGAGAGAAGAGAAAAATCTCTTGTCCCTACTCAGATTCGAACCCTACATCGTAGGACTGTAGCCTAGTCATTATACCAACCACGTTACCAACACCACCGCCACCGTTGCCACCACCACCACCACCATCACCACCACTACTACTACTGAGTACATTTACAAATATGGAACTGATGCAACTATTTACAGTCATCTTGTAAGATGGATGGAGTACATACTTTCCTGCCCTTTTACCTGTAAACAGTTTCTAAAGGTGCTTTTTTCAGAATAATATGCAAGTAATAAAGTTCAGAAATAATCAATTCTTAGTGTGATAACTGACAGGGTAAACACACACCATACATGGTTTGTGAAACAGTTCTTCACCTTTTGCAGCTGCTTCTGGATTTTCTAATTCTGCTTGTTCCTCCTGTTCCTTATTAAACATTATTTCTCCTAAATTGAGGACAGCGGCAATCAGGTTCCATAGGGACTCCAGATGATTGTCTTGGAAGCCAAGATGAATCAGATGTTTTTCCAGCTCTTTGAACTTCTCTACATTCCCTTTAGGATCCTCTCTAGTTCCAAAAACATTTCCAGAACTGCTATCTAGTGGCTCCCTGCGGAGATAACGATACTTATGGCCAGCTTCTAAACCATACTGCTTAAGGTGGCCACTGGATTCCATTGCATCATAAAAGTAATAAAATATATGGAAGTTGGCTTGTTCCCTGCAACAAAGATAAACTGTCTTTCAGCACAAATTCCAGTTTTTCAAAGGATGGGTGTTACAGCTGTGAAATTTGAGATTTTCACAATGATGTGGTTGAGGATTCAAGTTTTCCAGGATGTGATGCTGTGTCACTGGGTGAATGGATCCTGACATTTCAAAGACTGTGACACCTACATCTTCAATGATAAAGCAGTGCAAGAAGAAAAGCCCCAAAGAATAGCTTGATTCTTAAAGATGATATGATATGATATGATATGATACCATGGTGCTTCAAATCATTAGAAACCACTCACCCAATGACACAGTGTCTCATTCCAGAAGAGCTGAATCCCCCAATATTATACTTGTAATGCAGTAATGGGACTCACGTCACATGTACAAAATGTCATTCTACTCTGTACAAATCTGTCACTAATATGATGTATATTTCATGACTATTTGTAGTACATTATAGTGATGTCAGTTACTAAGACTAGGCCATGTACATCATCCGTGATAACTGAAAGAATACTCATTTACACAGTTATGAACGGGCATACTGTCTGTTCCAGAATGTTTGGGTGATGAAATGCAGCACCTTGAAGAGGAAATATAAGTCAAATATAGCAGTGAATTAACTAGTACATACCTTCTAAAGTTTGAAAAAACTTACAAATTTGTTTCCATTTTAACAACTCAGTTATGGAAAAGGCCCAAAAAAAAAAAAATGAGACAACCTTTCTTTCTTTCAAGAATATAATACTTATATGTTGTTATAAATAAATAAATAAATAAATAAATAAATAAATAAATATTTAGAATATTAACTCAGGATGGGGAATAATGCCCTCTGTTGGAATGACCTGCACCCCTCCTGTTGATCATTGCTCCTGATACTACCAGTTTTGCTGCCATATGATTCAAGATTACATCTGTTGAACTGCATTTATTGAAGGCAGCATTCTACAGCAAGCATGCAATATCTACACATTCTTTGTATTGCTGAATAATGTTCATACAAATACGTAATCCGAGAATGAGACTCATGTTTTCATAGCTACTAGTAATATTACTACAGTAAAACCCATATTTCATACTATGTTAGGAACCACCTAATAATGGTGTAAAATCTGGGACCCTCTGTTATGGGCAATTGACCAGGATTGTATGAAAAGTGAGTAAAACTGTGGAAAAATTCAAGATGGCGGGAATGTAAATTCAGGGTTTTACTGTAGTATGTGTGTATGGCTGTGTCTCTTGTTGGAGTGTATAGTGGTGATCAGATGGTGTAAATGTCCTGACATTGCTAACTGTGCACACAAAAATAATGTTTTCTCTCTCTCTCTCTCTCACATACACACACACACACACACACACACACACATACAAAGGGTGTTGCTTTATGGTGTCCCTCAATGTGGAAGCTGCCATGGGGTGTCCCAGAACACTTCCATGACCAGGGACAAGACAAAACAGACATTCTGTACACATGATAGTACCTAGTCTGTGCCACAGTCACGGTTATTTCTCAAAATGACAAAAGCATGGTGTAGATTACAGTAGCACAACAAAGTAAACATACTGCCACAGAACTACCATGACATAATACCAATGAGCATTAATACTTGGTTGTAAAAAGTGGTATGACATAATGATTGTATAAATTGGAGGTGGCACTTGTAACTTATGTGCCTTGTGTGAAGGTAATGGTACAATTGTCTGTATAGACACCATGAATTCATACAGGCAGAGTGGATGTATGGCTCTACTCATTCTTAACCTTGACACTAGATACAGGTGAGTTGTTAACCACAGATCCTTTACTCCTGTGCAAGAAACTCCAGTAAGACTGAACAGGAAGCTGGAGGGGCCCCTGTGTGGTCTGGTCTGTCGGAGACAAGCAAAATCTCTGTTCCCTGCCAGGGTTCAAACCCTGGATCATCCAGCCTGCAGCTTAGTCACTATACTGACCACACCATCCTAGTTCCTCATGTGCCCTCTCTTCAAAATACAATGTATCCTATTGCTTTGTTTCAAGCACACTGCCATTCTGCCCAAAGGTTAAGGAGTGTTCTGATCTGAAATGTGGTGAACACAGTGATGCACCACTTTTGTTTTGATTAGTTCTAGAATACAATGTCTGACACTAAAATCCATGGTAGTTACTTGCTTGAGGCAGTATGCCACTGTTTCACCAATTCATACACTTTGAAATTGGTTATCCAACACCCAACTGAATATTCGTCTTGAAAAGTGACCTACCAGGTCATCAGTTGGTACAATTAGAAGATGGTTTCTCATGTCCTCAAGAATCCTTGAGTACATATCTGGAGAAGTGATCTATCATTTTATGAGTTGGCAAAATTAGAAGGTAGTATGTTACACCAGATGTGTACACTAGTGCTTGCCTGAAGCAGTAATCCAGTATTTCACCAACTGGTACAGCACCTACCATTCAAGCAAACAGGGTATCACTGAAGTTTACTAAAGAAAGACCTTTCTGCCATGAACACAACAGACAAAACAAGCATCATGTTCACAGATAAGAGCTCTTTCCTTCTATGTAAATATAAGCGAAATATAAATGCAAAGGGATATTAAGTTTCCAAATTCAGAATATGGTGTTACTCTTGTGTACAATTGGTATTCTATTTTACCAGTTGATATACCTACAAGATGGACGATCATATGTTGCTCAATACTTACCTGTCTGGGTACGCAACACGCCATTTCTCCAGCTGGTACAGCTTGAATATGGAACCAGTCACTTTTCCAGTTGCTGTAAAGGTAAGCTCAAGTAGCATCACATGCCGTGTTGAGTTTGGATTGGATGGTGTTGCAGCATTGCCCAGTGCATGAATGATGCTTACTGCTTTGTTTACATTTTCACCAACTTGGTCCAGACCCTATGGAAGACTTATCATATACTATTGTACTTTCTTCTCTAGTAGCGGCTTTGTAATGATAATGACTTTAACAGAGCAGGTTGGAAGCTCAAGAATGGATAGCATGGACTGAATGAACATAATCTTTATTAATAAACTGACTTTTTAACTAGATAAAAATTAGAAAACGTACAGAATAAATAAAAATAACTTTCCTTCCAATACAATCTCTGTTCTTAAATATGAGGAAGACTACTGGGGTATTTATGACTCATTTAAAAAGTTATGGGCTTCAGTTGATTCTGCAATTGTGTTTGGGTACAGAAAATGAAAGTTCCACTGAAACTAATTCCACAGAACTTGGTATTCATTCACAAGCTTATATTTGCTCAGATGGATAATAAATTTCTTCACTTTCATGAATATAAGGGATTGTCACTACACTTACAAAATCCTCGCATTAGATCCTATACTAAGACTATTCAATGCAGCTGACACACAAATTGCATGTGTGTTTCTTACATCACTTTTAGTAGTAGTGTCTAACTTTCCAAAGGAGTAATTTTCCTTGAGGCATTTGAAACAAATTCCATATGTACATCAAATTTCACCAGAAATGTTATGCATCCTGCTCACACATCCTCTAATTTTATCAACCTCACAATTTTAGTTAAAAAATTTGGGGATTCATGCTCTTCACCCTGTAACATTCTCCATATTCATGTTATTTCCACTTTCTGATTTCCACATATTTACATCTCCTACTACACTTTATTTTCAAATTCCCTCTACTTGTGTTCTACCTTGAGGGTTCAAGATGAACCTTTATTGCCCTACAAGACCACATGCTGGTCTGTACTGGCAACTGATCTTGCATGCCGTATGCTGGTCTTTCTGTTTGTTTGGTGGTACTTTAAGTGTCTATGCTTAGCCAGAAAAACTCATGAGATACAAACTGACACCGAAGTCCAACTCATAAATGTTAAAGTTAACATCCAAACACAACAGTCACTGAAACACATACCTTAAGAGTGGGTGTTCTGCTCATTCTCTCCTCTTGGTGTGTTTTAGAGTTGTACTAACAAGGGTAACATGCTGGCCAAAAAATAACTATCTATGCTACCAAACTGGAGTCACATCCCAGAAGACAGTAATTTTCAGCAATTCTGTAAACTGTACCACCCACAATTTTCACATCCCTCTTCAGCTATGTATATTTTCATGTCTCATTACCGGAATGAAGAATTAAATCATAATACAGCCTCTGGAAATGCTGCAAACCTCAAGTATTTGAGAATGACAGTAACAAATTCTAATTATGTTCACAGGCAAGTTAAGAACAGATTAAATTCTGGAAATTCTGGCTGAAATTTGTTTCAGAACCATTTATCTTTCCAGTTCCCAGATAAACATAAAGGTTATAATTCTACCTCTTGTTTTGTATGAATTTTAAATTTTGTCTGTTGTCATAACAGAAGAACACGAATTTGGAATATCTGAGAACAGGATGCTGAGAGGCGTATCTGGACCTATCAACAAGAGGCTGGAATAACTGTGATTTGTAATTGATGGGCTATGCCAAGTATTATTATGGTGATGACATGGAAAATGAATGGGAGAAGGCTATGAACAGATGAGAAATAAGTACAAAATTTTAATTTGCAAACCTGAAAGGAAATGAACATGTTGGTGACACAAGCATCAATAGGAGGATAATATTAAAATGTTTTGTAAAGAAATAGGATATTGAGAGAACAGAATGGATTCATCTGGCTTTTGACATAGATCAACTGAGAGCTCTTTTGAACATGGTAATAAGCCTTAGGGATCCATAAAATGTAGGGTACTCTTCTACTGGGTTAGTAGCTGTTAGGTCGTTGAAAAGAGCTCTGCTTTGTAGAGTTAGTTCACCTCAGTCTGCAATGTGCTGTTACCTGGCCAAGGCAGAGGAGATGTTGCAGTAAGTGCAGCATGTTGGTGGTCTTCCCGGAGAGTGTCTCTCCTGCCAGCAGGATGTGTTGTGGCTCCTTGTGATGTAGCATGTCCTGGTAGGCCCGGTCTGCCACTGCGAAGATGTGTGGTGCATTGTCTGATCTGCTTTTGAATTTGTACTTTGTGTGGAACTGCAAGATAATTTGCACTGATTGACTTCTGAACTTAATAATTTGGAACACACTTAAGTACATAGTGATGACTGTGTGTAAGAAGTGTACAAGCACTTCAGAATTTATGTCACAGTGAGCATATTTTAAATGGATTTTATAATTAAAAGTGAACAACCAACTGTGATCAAATCTGTTGCTGTTGTAGTATTTTTGAAACACTTCACATTTGCTGCAACACCCTCCAGCTTCTTAGTAAATCTGATTAAACTCAACATGACCATTACTGTGTTATGTTACTAAAGCATTGTGGTATTACACTAAATTCAACCCAGTTACCAAAACACAGTCTGACAGCTACACTTGCAAATTTAATGCAAATCATAACATTGCAAATACAATACGAGGAACATCCGTGGTACCCAGAATACACCATATATGTAACAAGTCTAAGGAGGATATTTATACTTAAATTAAGGCTTCCAAGTCAAACTAGCTTACTGTTTTTGCAACCTGTGTAATAAAGTTTGATAGGTTACTCAGGAGGATATTTGGGACTTAGAAAGCAACAAAGGCAGATTGAAAAAACCTGCATAATGGGAAGCTTCATTATTTGTAGTCCTCACCAGATATTATTTGGATGATCAAATCCAAAGAATGCGATGGGTGGGAAATGTGGTATGTGTAGGAGTGAGTAATAGTGCATATAGGGTTATGGTGTGGATATGTAAATAAAGTGACTACTCGCAAGACCTGGGCGTGGATGGAACGATAATATGAAAGTGGATATTAAAAGGAATTACATGGGAAGGCACAGACTGGATTTATCAGGCTGCAGAGCCTCCATATAATGCGGGCAAGTTCTTCCTGCGGAGTTGTTTGCTTCTCGAGGACTACGCTCAATGAAGATTGTGAGCGAGTGGTAGAAAAGCCTGCCCCTTAACTCTTCAAAGACTGAAATTCACTTGAGTTATACTTAAAAATTCAGTTTATACCTCTCCGCAAAGAAACTCCTCTCTCCACAACAAAGAGCAATCAGCTGACACTGTCAGGATCCATTCAAGAAATTTTGGGGCCACCTGCAAACCAAGATCTGGGGGCCACTGTATATTAGCAGTGAGAGGCCATAAATGTAGACGCGATCCGTATAAACTATAAACTACACGGCGTTTATGCCACCTTTTAATACAAAATATGTATGACACGACAAAAATAGAGCTGCAAACGATGCCACTTCCCATATTTAGGCACGCAACGTATACGCTTTATTCCGGAAGTGTGTCAGAGATTGCTCGATAAGGGATGCAGAAATTTCTGTGAAGGCATAGCCAGTATAATCGATAATTATTCAAGTGGGAATTATTGTACTTCAAGTTGTAGGCGACAAAACCTTTTTAAATCTATATTTTTATTGATGGCCCTTTCCTCTGCGGGCAGCTGGTTCAGTTGTAGTAACTGCAAGAGGCGGCCCTAGGTGCTGTTTAGAGAAATAATGTGTTGATTGTTGGAATAAGAAACACAAATGCACTGTGTGGCAAAATTCAAAAGTTTTAAATGTTACAGTATGTGGTACATACATTAACCACTACTGTTTATAGGGTTGAAGTCCTGCCTGAATGCACGTGGTGCCAGGAGTAGCCAACGGGAAGCAGAGTTGCTGAACTATGAAACAAAGTTGGCTTTGTGTACCATCAAACGAAACGAGCGATCAGAAGGAAAAGCTGGCAAGAGAGGCTGTGGAGTGCAACTTATTATTGCCTCATTTATTAAAGAATAAAAGCTTAGGTGTACTGGCTTGCAAGTACCAGCTATGTTGTATTCTAACAAAGTACATATTGGATGCTGATGAACCCTGTTAGAAAATTGAATTAGGCTGGTTCATTATCTACCAAACAGGAGCTGGATTATTTCTGTGTACGAAAGTCTTTCTTGAAAGTTTAATAATCACACAAGTATTCAAATATTTTTGAATTTAAAATTTAATCACTTTGTTACAAGAATCTGGCACTAAAAGTCCACTCTCTTCTGAACCACATGAATCACGTCTGCACAGTCACAATGTTTTAGACTACTTTTTAATATTGTCCTAAATCTACCCTCAAGCTTTAGAAGTGGGTCTTCCCTCCACATTTTGTGACTAAAACTTTGTTGGCATTTATCTGTCCAAAGGCAGAAAATTAACATAACTGTAGGAAAATAGTGTTTAACCCTTTGATGCTGGTATCAGTTCACTGTGGATCTTTAATTCCTCTCATGTGCCAATATCGATGCACCATATGATCATAAATGCATTTCAGGGGTCTAAAAAATTTGAAACCTGTTAATCATGGCCAGTATTTGGAATTAGAACCCAAATGTCTGAAGGGTTAAGTAGTGGATGTGTTTAAGAATGCTGGTACTTCAATTGCTCATAAACAGAAGTTGTAGTAGAAGCATTGATAATACATTATGTAACTTCGGAAAAAAATATTTTCAAAAGGAATGGAAGGAACATTGTGTAATAATATTAAACTGTGTGTTTCTTAACACGTTTCTTCTTGTGAACCTGCAGCATTCATTTGTTGTCTTGAGTGATGATGTAACAGACCTGAAGCTGCAATGAGGTAAATAGTTTGTTTCTTGCTTGTGTCTCCTCTTTCTAAATAGACTCCTTCATAAATTACAGATCCTAACACCCATGGTCGATTTTGCACCCTCTCCCTCTTGCTCTGTTGTTATTAGCCAAGTTATGCATATGGATATGAGTACATTTGTAATTTACTTCTGGAGTTATTTTATCTATTCTTTTAACAGGACCATGTTAGCTAGCTCACTTCTGTGTCAGAGGAACACAAACCAGTAGATGTCATCCTACCTTATCACTGTAAAGGGGCTGCTGTTCATTTGATGTCAGTACAAGAAGCACATCACCAACAAAAGTGTGGCAGTGTCCTTGCTTCAGGCGCTCGTGCAATTCTGTAAGTATTTTGTCTTCGCTTAGTTTGTCCATTGTTGCCAGATCTTCCAGATGCATCACTTCCTGTGTTGGTGACAGCCCTGTTTTTAAGTACCCATTTCTCACAGCAACTTCCGTTTTGCGAGATAATTTGCCTCTACCAGCAAACTCTTCTCTTAGGACCTTCAGCTCTGTTGACAACTGAACAAGAATATTATTTCTTTAGGTATGCATAAAACTGCATATATCTTTTGGCATTTCACATTTTTAATGTCAAACAAAATTCTATTGAGATATAAGTTCATAGGAACTGTTTGTCTTGCAGAAGGAAACAGCACTTTATTGTGTGATGACATTCGCATAATTCTGTGTTGCGGTTAGTAGATGGCTGTAATTCCTTGTCAGGTTGGGGTGCCATCCCAGTTTTCTATAATTACTTTCCAGAATTTTCAATTGCTGTAGGTATTAAAGTAGTGAGTTAGTGAAAGACGCACATCTACAACTACTGTAGCAGGTAGAGAACTAGCCTCAGTGCCCCTGAAATGTATGTTTCCTGCCCTGAACTCTCTGTCTGTTTCACTGATTTCTGGAGTCAGATATATTCAGGGGTTTTATCTATGAAAGCAGCTACATGGTGTCTTGAAAATTCATTAATTTTTAAAAGGTACTAGACATGGTCCTGTTCTTGAATGTTGGATTTCAGAAATGACCCTCATATGCTACCCTCTTTTAGTCAGAAATGTAAATTTACCAGCTTACTATCTATAATGATAATAGTTGTGATTGATGGAAACTTCGGTCCATGTATTTGAATTGTTCCCTTATTTTTGTTTTTTTTATATAAAAATTTAAACTAATTCATTAGCCATCATGTCCTTGTTATATGCTTAATGTTTCAGTTTTTAATATCACAGGTACAATAATAAGGGATGGGATTTATGTTTTATATGGTAGGTTATTTCTTGTGTCTCTCATTTTGAATTTAGGGTTTATACTTAATTTGGACAACTTCAGAGTTAATGATAATTTGTGGAGGATAAGTATGTGATCATCTAGTCTTTGTTTCGGATCTACTTAAACTCTACGGTCAGTGAAGAGTCATTAAACTATAAATCAGTCTTGAATAATGGAGCAATGAAAGGAAAAAAGTGGAATGTAAATTATTCATGTTATTAATAAATAAAATGATTAATTCCATGATTATTAAAGTTATAATTACGAGTGGCTTTACAAGTTAATTCGATGTAATGGGGAGCTGAGTTGGTTCAATCAGTTTTAGTGACCAGGTTGTGGACTGAATGACATAGTTTTACTCCACATGAACAGGAGATTTTTCCCTGCTCTCGTGTATCCAGACTGGCAATGGGACCCATCCTGCCTCCTGTTAAATAGGAAGATGTTCGGAACTTTTGAGTGAATTAACCGTAAATAATAACAATTTTGACGACAGTAAATACTGTTAAAATAAACCAAGATTTGTGTGTGTGTAATGTGACAGTTTAACCACTGGGGGACTCACATGAAAGTCGTTTTGAGGAAGTCCTGTGATGAATGGATGTTCCAGTAACTCCATGATGTGAGGCCTGTGCTCAGGATTCTTTGTAAGGCACCTGCAATTTTACATCCATTTTATATCATAGAAGTAACTTTGACTGTAAATGTGCGTGTTTTGAAAGTTATCCTTATTTTGTTATAATACATTAAAAGTTGCTGAAGAAAACTGGAAATTATTTATTGTTATGAAGGTTACTTAATAATTTTACAAATACACATGAGTTCTGATAGCGGTGAGCACAAAACTTATGAAGGCAACACGTGTTGTACGCTAGAACAGCCTGATAAAACTAAAAATTCTCACTGAGTGCAGGTCTGTTTCTTTCATTTGAACGAGATACCTCCCAAATACACGTCTAAACGTTGTCAATATGCCATATTGCTCTCAAAGTGATATGGGGCAAATGATAAACAATTTGATTCATTGTTTTTATTTCTTTCTGTGTCGTGCTGTGTTACTCGGCTCAATATGCATAACTGTTTCCAGACAACTTGATTCGAACTGTAACGCTTCTAACTGGTATGTGGAAGGCGTCGATTCGAATGCCGGTTGTAACATGATTCTTCCTGGTTGAGGGATTTTGTGGTCTCAGTCAACCAAGTGCCAATATTTGCCGTCAATATGCCATGGCCGTTCCTCTTCAGTCCCAAAGCTTACCAAACTTGATATACAGTCATATTGTAAGACCCTAAATAACGTCAGGTAGCACGGTGTCTTTGAAATAACCCATGATCCTCATATCCTCTTACACAGTTATTGAAACAGTATGATAGACGTATTCATTTACTATATCTTTTTATAAGAACTGATTTGCCACCATCTCGCTTATGGTCTGTCGGCCGGGTGGACTACGTTAATACGGTAACGAGCCAACAGGAAGTGTCGACCGATAAGAGTCAGCTAAATAATGACCTATATTGCTTTTCATTTGTGAGCAACTAAGCATTTATCTGAGTTTGCTCCAGAGTGCACTTCTTGTGAAACCGACCGGAAGTGAGAACGTACATATGCTTCGGTTGGAATTAAGCATCGTAGGCTATTTTGCCGATAGCACCTGTCAAGCTATTACTTTTGAAATTCATTGCACAAATACTAGTGAAGTTGTGTTTACATGATATCATTGTAGGGAAATCATATGTATTAACAGATAAAATTAAGGAGTTTAATTCCGTCATATTTTGGGATCTTGTCTATTGTGGGCCCACATATTTGCATGTAGAGAGCTGGGGATTTTTATTCTGTCATCAGGCTTGTTCTAGCTGTCAGAATTGGTACGTATTAGGTATAGGACGAGATGATAACAGAAAAGCTCTTGCTATTCTTTTGTTATGTGGTAGCTACGTATGAGTAAGAAGCAGAAGACTGCTGAGTTGACAGTAGTAACAAATAGGAAGAGAATGTGAAAGGGGCCAATGACAGAGAAAAGTATGTCTGAGTCGTCTGTATTGAAATACGTTTAGTAACTTTTTTTAGACCTGTAGACCCATCATAAGGTTTGTGCTGTTGGTACTCAAGTGCATTACATACAGCTGTACTGAGGGGATAGCGTAGTCCATATAGCGACTAGCTACGGGCTGGACGGTCCGGGGATCGAATCCCGGTGGGGTCGAGATTTTCCGCACTCGTACAAACCGGCCTTGGGACACATTCAGCTTCGTATACAATGAGTACTGGCTCATCTCTGGGTGTAATTTGGCCGGTGAGTGGCATTAACCACCCACCCTCATTTAGCGCCAAGGTTAAAGAAAAAGTAGTGTTATAGTTTATTCCCCCTCTGTGCCTTCATAGCAGGTTATAGGGTGAATTTAACTTTACCTTCATTGAGGGTCGGCAGTTTCAATTAAGTTTCTTTGTTTTTAAGACACAAATGTTGCTCAGGAAGAGAAATTATGCTCGACAATTTGCTGCCGATATTCCACCATTTTGGAATTGCTACTCACTCCGCGATGAAGTCGTTGTAGTCTTGTGACCAGTTGGCTGGGCAGTGCAGACTGGGTGGGGGGTTTCTAGCGATCTGAAACAAAGTCCGTGTCGGGTGCATGTCCTGGTACGGTGCCTCTCCATCACCCAACTCGATAGCCGTTATGCCTAAACAGAAACATAATTTGCGAGAGAAAGTAACTGAAGACGAATAAGAAAATTAGGATGAACTTCATGATCTCTACTCTTTGCTGAATTAGAAATCAAAAAGGATGTGTTTTATCAGGAACGGTAGTTCTGTCAGTAAAGTGACTAGTTATGGAATTTCCGCCGACTAATCCTGAGGTCCACTCGTCTTTCTCTTGTGATGGGATCTTCCCTCCACGTCTTATGCCTCTATTGTTGGACCCTTAAGCGAAGGATCAACCTTATATTTCCAAGAAGCAGTTGAAAGTTGTATAATATCTAAATTAAGCGTGGACATTTGTAAGAATAACATATTTGTTTTCCACAAGGAAAAATGTCATTTCCGACCAACTGATTAGTTAATTTACAGCATGTGCACTTGCTTTGCGATTTAATGGAGTAGTTTCGGCAAAGTTTACTAACTAAGTATATTGAATTATATTCCTTGTCGTCGGGATTAGGGTAAAGTTGCGACGCCATGTATTTGAGGCCTATTCTCTTCTAGGGTGTTACGCGGAAATTCAACAATAATTTTTGGAATACTTGACTCTTGGGAATGAGACTGACAAGTTATCCCGAAACGTCGGTAACCAACTACAATCCCTGAAGAGCGAAGTCCTATTAATCTACTCTATGTAGCAGCCATTGGCCGGTCCCAGTGGCCGCGCGGTCTAAGACGTAGGTCTGCGGCCATTCGCCTGCTGAGATCGTGGGTTCGAATCCCACCAGGGGCATGGATGTTTTTCTGTTGTGATTGTTGTGTGTTGTCAGGTAGAGGTCTCTGCGACGAGCTGATCACTCGTCCAGAGGAGTCCTACCGACTGCGATGCGTCGTTGTTTGTGATCTAGAAACCTCAAAAATGGGGAGGACATGGCCCGCGTTGGGCCGCAGGGCCACAGTAGAGAGAAAGAGATGTAGCAGCCATTGATTATCATGGACCAGTAAAGCAATAGACTATCAGGTTTCCTCTATCCATTACCAGGATGTTTAAGCCTTAATTTCATTGTTAATATGAACCTCTAATTACAGGTCTGTGGTTTCTGAATAAGGGAACAACGTCTTGAATGGATCATATGTTGGACTGTGATTTTAGTGTAGACTACTCTATTATTAATGGGACGATTCAGCTGGTTTGTGTCCGGTTCGCCATCACTGTTATTCTTGATGACACACTTGTCCTTTTTCTACTCCCTAACAGCTGTTTGAATGGAAGATATAGGTCGTCAGTTTTACTACTACATGCTTTCACAACCCTGGTAATTATTTCTTCGAATGGGGAGAATTTCTCAGTTGTTCTGTGGTGATATTTTCTTTCTTACCTAGTGCCCACACATCGATACGACTGTCGTATGTGCTGCCTCCCTCCTGTAAGCCACAGTCGATTACTTCCGGCGCCATCCAGCACGGAGATCCGAGATACGTGCTGCGCTTGTCGAGTATACTTCCAAGTACCCTGCAACGAGTATTAATCTCCAGTTTATTTCTGAACTTGTGATAAAATGCGTCACATTCACTAAATCATTCTCGGTCGATTGGCCGCGTCAATAATGACTCAAACACCAACGCTAGGGAGGCTTGCTCTGTCCCCGTCATCAAGATCTATAACGGAAATTCGTCTACATAGAGCTCCATTGTAGGCCGCTTACTGCTAATGCAATGATAACGACACTCATGAGGGTGGTGGTGTACAGAGGTCTCTTAAACTTTGGTTTGTAGCAAGTGATAATGTTGCTGGTTGTGTGAGAACCATGTAGCGAGTTTTTCGTGAAAGCTAAGAAATTTTTGTGTCGTGATTAGGTTTGGCACACTGGTGTTTATCAAAAGTCTGTGTTCAAACCTTCACGATTAAGGATCTTAAAAAATCAGTGTTTTGTGTTGACAAAAAAAAAACGCGCCGAAATAAAGCCGACTGATATAATGGCTAGCCTATACACTATGCTTATTTTTAGATTATGTTCTTCGTGAGATGTGAAGCGGCGTATCTCTAATATGAACAACTACCGTTATTTTTGAGAAACTACCTTCGACTTGAGTCTAGAAGTCACATATTTAGCAAAGAGTACAACATCAATTGTCAGCAAAATGTGGACTTAATGTTCACTGCTGTAACAACTTGAAGCGTAATTAGTATTGAATGTTTTCGTTTTAGGATAAAAGGAGTTAAATAAGACGGTTTGTGACAGCAGCTTCCTATCTTCTACAAGCTCTGCTCTTCAGCTGATAACAGGATATTACGCTTGTAACTACGTTATGTTCACCTTGACAGTCCGAAGTCTACCAGCTTCACTTCTCCATCTTTAGTCAGAAGAATGTTACTTCCCTTCACGTCCCGGTGTATCATGTGGTTTTCATGGAGATGGACCAAAACCTGTTATTAAAGGACAGACAGGCTGAATCAAGAAGAGAAGGGCAGAGCACTAAAAATTCTTACGTACGAAAGACGAACATAAAATTTCAGAGAACCAATTTGCTGTTTTTTTTTTATATAAACTGGGTAGGAAGCTGAAATAAGTTATTTCGTAAAATTCACTTGTAAATGATCGCTCTGAGACTGACAACATATATTAAATTCCTTTAGGAATTATTGCTTTTAAATGATACGGTTATCAGGATGATAAGCTAAACATAGGCCAGGTAAAATTTGTTCTCATCAATCAGTCTAAGTATGAAATAACTTTGTTTCTAGGGCCTTGCTTCTTCCGCGATGTGGCACTGCGACACCCTTCACCCAGGAAGATGACGACAAATTCCAGGAGAACGGAAGACATGAGATGAACTGCTGCGAAAGTTAAAAATATAGCAAATTTCTTTTTATCCAACGAGTAAACACGTGCGACAAATTTGGATTGTTAACCTACTCCTTCCTTATTAATTTTGCTTGGAAGGTTTAAGGAGTTTATTGCTTATACTGATCGGAAAATTGACTTTCCATTCATTTCTTTGGTCTTGAGCTTACTCTTCTCTCTAAGGCCTGAAGATTCAAGTCTTTTGGTGTGTTACACTCTGTCGGTTGCTAAATCATAATCTGGCAAATGATAACTACTTACGAACAGACACTACAGACGCACCCCACATGGCCCAAGTTTTCAGCGACACCGTCGTGAGAAACTCAAATCTCATACCAACTTCGGCTATTTTATTTTTTAGGAGCGTTCGCAAAATTGCTAAAAGCGACTATTAATTTCGTCATGCCCGTCCGTCCGTCTCTCTGTGCGCATGGAACAACTAGGCTCCGGATTTTCTTGAAATTTTATAGTTGAGTATTTTAACGAAAATATGCCCCAAAAAATTCAAGTTTTATTAAAATTGGACAAGAATAGCGGGTACTGTACATGAAGGCCAATATACATTTTTGATCATTTCTCTCTCATTTCTTCTTAGATTAAAAATGTTTGAGACAAAAGCTATAGAGAAAATTTAAACACACATCTTATGTTCCATAAAGTTTTCTTTTCCAAAATCGTGCCTTTTATGAGATAATGTGGAAAAAAGTTGTAGGGCGGTGCAGGCCGCAGATGACAATATGGCGCATGCGCGTTGCATGCTGAATAACTAGAGCTACAAACACACACTCAGATTGTGTAACTCTTATCGATTTTCCACTGCAACATTGGTTGCACGAACGCTTCCCTGTGTTACGTTACACCTACATTGGCTGTTTTGTTTACACTAAACACATGTCAGTTATTCCTTCTCACCAAACTATGCTTGTTGGTCAAAAGAGAAAGCTTTGAAGTTATTCTGTTCCATCCTACAAGAAGTAGGTTTAGGCTTGCAGGCCTTTTTATTGGAGTTGTCCCAAAGCAAGCGTTGTAAATTCGAGTATAAAGAAAATAATCTGATATGTACTTTGGTGTCATTCCGATCAAACTCCCATGTTGCAGTTCTATGTACCGCCACCAGGTGGCAAGAGACACAAATACACAGATCTACGAGAACGCTGGATTTCCATTCACCGCTGTAATATGGCAGGAGACCCAAATACACAGATTTATGAGAATGTTTGTGTTCAGCTACAAAATTTGAGTGTGAAACTACTGCGCTCTTATGCTGTTGCGCTACTTTTTCTACCAATGGAATCACGTGTGAACGAAGGTAATACAACTGCACAACATCTCAATAATAATATACACGCTCTGCAGCAGCAGTTATAATAAATGCTATGTTTCCAGTACATCTGAATTTCTATTTGATGTTATGTCAGGGTGATAATACTGTAAGTGCCCTAATTCTAATAAACTGCACGCAACATAATAACACAACTTTCCAACATAATATTACTGTAAGTTTCTGTCCCCTGCAACAGCAAGTATAATAAATGCGCTGATTATAATTCAACTGAATTGCAATGTGATAATAGTCCATTGTTCTAATATTATAAATTTCCATTTCCTGCAACAACAGCTACAATAAATGTCCTCATTCCTGTGTGACAGGTAAAACGTACAAAGGCCTTAACAACGTCAAGGTGAGAGAAAGCAATTATTTTGGCTGACATTGAAGAAAAGAATGTAACACTTGATGAAGAAACCGTAGCAGAGCGCACAGGACGGAAAGCTAATAAACGCAAAGCGGAGCTACGCCGACAAGCTGAATACGAAGTTCTGACCCTTAGAGAATTAAACACAGAAGAAGTACGGATGTTTCGAGAACAAAATACTCGGAATCGCGCCGAACTAAGAGCTGCAGTGACATCAGAAGAAAGCATCCAAGTTCGAGAAATTAATGTGACACACCAAACAGCAAAAAGAACGCGGCGTGCACTGCGATTTTTAGGTACAGCCATTGGCGAGCTCCGATTATTTCCAGAACAAGTCCACCGTCATCACCTACCTCCAATGGAAGAAATAAGCCAGTTTTGTCAAGCTGTTAAATAGACAGCTGTATCAGCAAATAGTTGCTGTCGTAGCGGAAATTTTTGCACGCAACTTTACATTATCTTCCACTGGATTTCAAACAGCTGCTCGAAGATCCAATATTTGTAGACAAGGTTAGGTCCTACAACAGCATATTTGCGTTTATGCCCATGGGTGCATCCGTAGCGGATGATGCCCGGATTGACGAGCAACTGGGAAACCCTCAAGAAAACGTGTACATTTTCAGTGTTAAAAAAGTATGATTCTATCGGTACGTTGATACCTGTTGAGTCAGTAAAACCAAGCCTTGCTCATTTGTAATTTTTCGACAATGATTAGGAAGCACAAGTAAATATGCGAAGCTGTATTATGGATGGCTTGGAGAGGGAAATCGTGGCAACAATCCAGTGTGTCCTAAGTCAAGTGTACTCATTCGTCCTGCAAGCTGGCGGATTTATAAGAAATCAAGAAGTTCTCGACGTCCGATTGGCAACTCACGAAGCCCCGGGAGTCGATTTGCGAACTCAGAATCACCAGCGTGTAAAGAGATGGCCGCCATTTTACTCGAGGATAATATGGGGGCCGAACGAGACATTACTTTGCACCAGCGTCATTTGGGATTACAGCGAATTAACGATACGCTCCCGGCGTACGATCCACTACACTTCTCTTTGCTGTTCCCACATGGTGAACGAGGTTGACATTTAGAAGTTCGGTATCAAGCTGACGCCACAAGCCGTAAAAAAACGGAGTTTCATGCCTTGAGTTTGCCGTATACAGACTCTACATCAAGATCAATGGGTGCTCGTTGTTGCTTCGCTCTGCAAAATTGCTTCTAAGCAAGTCTGCCACGATGACTACCGCAATGCGTGCGTCTAGCCTGTCCGGGTTTCCAGTGGCCAGTGGCCAGTAGTCTAATAATTTCGAGATGGCCAAGTAAGATATAAATACTCCTAGTTCACTGTTAATGAAAGTTAACATTTCCAGGTTAAGGTAAACTACATGACAATGTACAAATCAGGGCTGACCTACATTGATGTAAACAGTACATCAGAAGTCTTCTCGTTTAAATGGCGTTGTGATCCAGAACAGTAAGACGAGAGTCCTCAGAACATTCACAGTGAAGAAAGCCAAGTCCGAAATTGACGAAATGATTAGGAGACATTTTATGATAGTATCAAGAGATAGTCATGCTTAGATGTAATGCAGCTGAAGGCAGTTGGGCTGTTATTTCTAATTTCAGTAGGAAGGCTATTCATTTCGTAAACGTCATTTTTAATTGTTCAGTTCTTATTTAATACTCAGTCCAGTAAAACACACAATCTTATTGTTGCATGCAATGCCAAGGCAACAAAACCAAATTGCACGTAACTTCTCCACAACGAAATTATAAGAAAATCGAGAAGAAGAAAAAAATAGTACGGCTAAGTCGTGAGTAGCATATTGTGCTGTACTGGCCCTACACATTTGCGTGTAAAGGATGTTAAAGTCATTTTCTTGTCTTTATAAAAATAGCTGGTTACTGCAGTCATACATGTTGTTCATTTGTTTAATGTGCAGCGGAAATTTATAACAAAGAAATACACGTAGATTATCAATAAGAATTTGGTTTACCTTCCTTGTTGGTTCCAGCAATTCCAATCTAGGAGTCTTAGCTCAGCCTTAGACAGAGTTACTCCGTAAATCCCATTTGTTACGCTGTCTGCTGCACAATACCGAAGTGCATTTAAATAACTTACTTTCGCATGTCTGCGGTTGGAACAAGCATGAAGCTATTTAAAAGAAGCGAAAGATAAGCCTGTTATTAAGCTTTACCCCACACATATCTGATTATTACCTTACCCTTCTTCTGTCCAAGGTAAAGTTTTCAAATTTTTGTTATGTGGCAAAAAAATTGTGGAATGTTTCGAAATGATGACTTGGGAAGACATGAAATGAAGCGATCATAAATTGTTTGAAGATATTATTCTCCAAAGTTGTATGACACGTTTTACTGCATGACTGTCCTAGCCAGTTGGAAAACAAAATTTGGAAAGAGGTCCGATGAAACGTAGGATGTAACAGGAAAGAAACTACAAAGTGTATAGTCGAAGAATAAAATACCAACTTGCTGCCACTTGTTATTTTATTTCACTTCTTATGTGCTCAATATGTTTCGGATATTAATATATTCATCATCAGGAGCTTGCGACTATTCTGTTGAATTACCACATTGGTTGTGTTGTTCTTGGTTCGATGTGTGTTGGAGTTTCGGTGTGGTTAGGTTGGAGTTGTATCCGTGTTGCAGGCTGAAGCCTGCAACACGGATACAACTTGCGACTATTCAACAGAATAGTCGCAAGCTCCTGATGATGGATATATTAATGTCCGAAACATGTTGAGCACAAAAGAAGTGAAATAAAATAAGAAGTGACATCAAGTTGGTCTTTTATTCTTCAACTATCACAATGATGCACGGTCCAATTAACGTAAGATTTACAAAGTGTATTTATAGACACACATATGACACATCAGAACACCCAAGTGAATCATATCGTGGTTATTTTGAGGAGGTTAAAATTGACGGCATGGCGATAATGCGAAATTTATTTTTTTATTTAATGAAGGTTACCTGCAATAATGTGCAACATGATGTTACAGATAGAGGAAGAAATCATTAACTTAATGAGTGGGTTAGAAACACGCTTTTATGTGTGTTTTAAGTAATATCAGTTCGTGCTTTTCTTTATATGCCAAATTTATGAATCTGGCGGGAAAAGCAATGGTTATGGTCATGGTAAATGTTAGGGCTCAGAAGAATTAAAGCGTTGTTACTGTTGATTGTTTGGATTTTAGAAGTTAGTTTGTATCTGCCCAGTTTGCAAAGTATCGTAGCATATGATAGGGCCATTCTAACTTGAGTGGATAAGTATTTGGAAGGATGCTGTCGGGGCCTACCTGAAGACGCTTTCCTGATATTCGTCTATGCAGACCAAGATGTTCAGCCAATACTTTAATCGGGATAAACAGTAATCTGGCAGATCTGGGCAGGATACTTTCCAACATGATGTTGGGGTCTTGTAGTTACGCCATGCAGTGGCAGATGTGTGGGTGGCGTTTGCCATTCATATTTTCCGTCTCAGATTCCGATGATTTATCAGATATCTTTAACTTTATTGTACTTCTGCAGTCTCCAGTGACATTCTCGAATTAAAATAAACGTTTACAGAAATATGTTTCTTAGTGACTGTATTTGAAGCTGACGACAATCAGGCGGTCAACCAGCCAAATCCGTTTAGGGTTACAAAGGATTCACTCTAATTATTCTAATTATTCTTAATTTTTCCAAACACAGAGAACTAAATTAGTTCTTTGAAGGATAAAAGCTATAATTTTTCCCCCAGTTCTTCTTCTTTGAACTAATTATGAATTCGGTTCCTTACACACTTGTTTAAAATGAGGACAAATGTAATATTGTACTACATGCCAATCATTTTTTCACAGAAGATAATTACTGTACCTGAGCATAAAATGCATTTGGTTGTTGCATTCTTCAATCGCGGCCATGTTCTAGATCCCTGTTTATGTAAATTATTTATTGATGCGTGATTATTGAAATCTTATTTATATGATGTGACTACTGTGAGTGAAGATAAGAATCAGAATAAATACACACAACACAACAAGGTGGGGAGAGGAGCACCTGAAACAAGAGCTACAGTGGATGAAGGAAGGAATTCCATACAAGAAGTTACTCTCTCGTAAAAAAACCGCGTAATTAAAAGATCTAGTACTTTTTATGTAAGATTAATTTAAGTTGAAAAGCAGATTAAAATAGAGCCAAAGTTGGTAGGGGAACTTGATGATCTTTATAGTGGATTACTTAAACTTCGAAAGTTAGATTTAAGACAACAGATGAGAACAGCAGCGACTTGGATTTACCAGAAACTTCCGTAGAAATATGTACTGTACATGTTCCGCAACTAACAATTAAAATATATAATTATGCTGGGTACCAACCTTAATTATCACTCTGAGAATGTAGGCAATATGTTCTTCTTGCATCCGCCGGTTCGCTGCCGTCAGTCCTCGAACCATATCAGTCACAGGTCCGCCTTCACAACACTGCAGTTAGAACATTTATTTCATCTATAATTAAAAACAAGTTGGCATGCCTGTCAATCTATGTATCGTCACAATCTCCATATACTTCAACCTCTTAAAACCAGTGGTGTTCCTTTATATACAGTCAGGTTTAACATGAAAATATTAACAACGATGTAAGCAACCAACAAAATGCAACAAATTCCGTTTATTGATCTTTTTAAATCAGCTCTACATGTTTCGGGCGACAAACTCGCCCATTCTCAGGAGCACTTTTTGACTGTATATGCAGCTTTGGTACAATGCACCGATACTGCTGCCGACCGGTGACCTTGTCACCGGTCGGCAGCAGTATCGTCCTTCTAATGATGCACGGTCTCACAAACATCAAGTTCAATGAAAATATTACACGTGCTGCCCACAGACTGTGTTTGTGAATAATATTACGGATCTCAGAAACAAGCAGCCATTATTTCTGTATGCAGTATTAACTCACGGGTTTTTAGAACCTAAACGGAAAGGGGCTTACTGCGCTGTAAGAATGGAGTCTTTAATAATTTAAGTCATTCGTCGTTAAAGGGAAATGTACGTCTGCAGGCTGCTTCACGAATTACCAAGTTACATTCGTCAACCGGACTGCCGCATTTTATCTCATTTTCCTCCAGACGAAGACAAGATATGTTCTGAAAAACAGGCTACGACCGTCACTTATTTACTGTCATTGTAATAATTTTCCTTTTTGTTCGATGCTACACAAACTCTGCAGTTGACACTGTCAGTATATAATCTAAGGAAAAACTGTTCCCCGTCTAGTCGGTATAGCGACTAGCTACGGCCTGGACGGTCCGGGGATCGAATCTTTTTGGGAGCGAGATTTTCTGCACCGGTCCAGATCGGTCTTAGAGCCTACACAGCCTCCTATACAATGGGTACTGGGTCTTTCCCGGGGGTGAAGCGGCAGGGGATTGGCGTTGACCACCAACCCCCATCTAACGCTGAGATTAAGGAAGCAGTGTAGCTACACCTCTACTCCCCCTATGGGCCTTCGTGGCCTGTTCTAGGGCGAACTTTACTTTATAGTATCAAAGCTTTGCGATACAACAAACATTTCGTAGTCATTGACGTAAATGATCGTCAGTCACATGTGTTTTACTGGACAATTTTTATTATTTAAAGAGTGCTACATGTTTTGACTGTAACTTTAGCCAGCTTAACCTTAATCCGACAAGAGTACTTCCTACACGTCTAGTAAACAAAGAACGTATATAGCAGCCAATTTAGAACAACCAGAATAAACTGAGTGAAAATGGCGCCATGAACGAAGATTCACAAAATGCGTGCTGAAGCACACTTCGTCCAAAATTGGTGTTCTTCGTCTGTTTGTGAGGCAACAAGATTTTTAATCTACACCTCATTAAATAGAATCTTCTAACTGAAACATAACAAAAGTAGCTCCAGTCCTATCAGTTTCATTTAATGGATAATACTCGACGTAACTACTGCTTAGATTTTAGCATATCAGTATATTTTAACTTAGTTTCGGTTGAAAAACTTGGAAATTTTGAATATGAAACTTGAAATTGAAATCTCAATCTTTTTAAATGTTTCTTTTAACTTTTATAATCGTTTATTATTTTGTTCCTCCTTATGACTTTAGTACCGGTACCTAATGATGGCTTATTAAAATCAAAGTCGAAATATGCAGCATTCTTTAGATCATAAAAAAATGTCTAATAAAATAGTTGTGATTGGCCTAAATTTGCATTTGTTCTCTTGCAGACACAAGGAGATGTCCCATTCTAAGAATAAAGTTACGTAGCTGTTAATATGAAAAACTTTTGATGCTATTGACATTTTGTTAATACGTGAGTTGTTTTACAGTTTTCAAATAAAATGTGAAGATTAAAATATAAAGTATATTGTTTCACGCTGAGGATTTTGTGGACGAGACTTGTGGTGTGTCTTGCTGAGAGAAGAAGATGAATCGGTTAGAGAACAGGATGCGGAGAAGAGTATTTTGTCCTAGAGTCATGAAGTGAAAGAAAGTTGGGGAAAAATCCTAATACAAAGGTTCGTGATTGATAATCTTCAAAGGATACCAATAATGCCATTACATGATGAAGGAAGAGATGAGCAAATAATATAGCAGGAGTGAGAGTTTAGACGTGCATAAAAGGTTTGAACGTTTGACGTAAAGGGAAGAGACTTCTCGAAAGATGTAGGAGTTGATGGGAAAATAATGGGGAAACATATGTTTAAGAAATTGGATGGAAATGTGTGTGTGTGTTGGTGTAATGTGGATGAGCACGGGATCCGACAATTGGCTGCTGTGAGTTTGAAAACAAACCTTCCAGTTCCATAAAGGGTACGGAACTTCTTTTGACGAGTACTGGCTTCAAAGGAGAGCTTCTGTCCGTGAAATTAAAGTGCTGCTTTGGCAATAATAGCCACCAAACGGCACAGCTAACTTTAAAATTTCTACAACAGTGTGACAAAGTTCCATGTGACGATAGCTGTTTTCTGCTCTGAAGATGAGAAGTAAATTAGCCCGAAACATAATCATCTATATAACATTGGATGTGTCCCAGAGGACAATAAATTTTCATCAGAGTAATCGCTGAAAGAACCATAAACCTCACGAAGTTACAAGGGTTAAGAAACTTTCCTTTATCTAAATCTAAGAAAACTCTCCGAATCATCTGATAACGAAGTATTTCATATGCGTATGCATATATTAATATATATATTAACAAAAGCATTTTCTTTTCAACTGAGAACATAATATTTTAAACTTAAGGAGTTTCCTGTTTTATTTAATTTTGGTCTTAAAATCTTACTGTTACAAGACATGAACGGGTGTTAGTAGAAGGCGCACATGTACAGTTGTTCGATTCTGAAATCTGTAACTTCTCACTTTCAATCTTTCTTATAACAGCCCACTGACAGATAATTTCCTTCAATGAAAGCCTATTTATTATTCCTTTTTTTTTTGAAGATTTTTTGGACCCAATTTTGTAGTAGTTTTTGTTGCCCGTGAGGGAAGTTAAGAGGAGCTAATCTCGGATTAAACCTGTTGTTTATATTTTGAACCACTTCAATGGTCTTGAAATAAGACGCATTTAAATAATTATATTTTGTTGTTGTTGTTTTTCACACTCAGCATTCATATCTCGTGATGACCGAAAAATGAGCGTCTGTCAAAGAAGTATTTAAAGTATTTCCCAACCCACATAATACTTCAGGTCAACGAAACGCTGTAATTCTTACAGAATCGCTGCATGTAATTGTTGTCAGCAGTTTGTTACTATGAATCAAGTGCACATGCCGACCCTATTCCTCTTACTCCTCTCTTTCGCTTTCTGTTATTTTTCACTTGCAGTATTCTGAATTATGACCTGGGAATACAGGTTTAAAATTGCAGCACAAGAATAACGTTTCTTGCCTGCTCACTTGCATGCCATGTCATGCGTCAAGGCAAGGGCAGTATTTTAATGTTGATTTATGATGAGTTTGGTGCCTCTTCTGTTATTTGGTCTACTTTATTTGTACCTATTCTCCCTCTTACAAGGTTTTCTATTTTTACGAATGATATGTATCGAGAAGTTCTATGGAGGCTTCTTAACTTGTTCCTTGTTCGGGCTAAAGTATTTTCTCATTTACTGTCGCCTGAGACTAAATAACATTGACAAAAAAGGTAGAATATTTGATGTCATGTTACTATGTTTTTAATTTCAAAAGTTAATCGTTCGTCGACTTAATTATATGTACAATTCACAGAATTCAGTCTCAAGATTTACATTATTATGGTTGCAAGTTACATTGTAAAATGTCGAAGAGCAAGACTTAGATAGTTACTGCGTAAAAATAAGAATTGCAACATAAATATTTGAAACAGATAGTGCCGTGCACTGCATCGTTACTAAAACAACTAATATATATATATATATATATATATATATATATTGTCAGGGCGAGTTTTTTCTACTTAATAAAAATTTCTGGAAATAATGACTGTTAAACAATGGGAAAAATAAGAACTGCTTCAGAAGTGCAGGAAATAAACTTTTTTGAAACTCAGGAGCCTTAAAATAAGCAGTATTAAACGCACTAACTCGCCACTACTGTGGTGACTTTGGGAGTTTTCGCGCTTCTGTTCAACAGAAGATGTAGCACCACTTAATTAACTGTACGATGATAGGAAATTATCTGTGTTTTAACACAAGAAACATTTAGTCAACATAAGAAAGAAAATAAATGGAGTCTGAGTAAACTGCAAATGATCTTGATGAAGATATTTGTCATACAAAACACCAATTAAAAATGAAAAACGCAACTTCAATGGGTTTTGTACTCTACGCAATATAATAATTTGCTAGAGGACAATTTTCTATAAATTTTAATTTCATGTCTTGAACTGCGCTTAATATTGTGGGTATAGCAGAACTTAAACTTTCTTCAAACCTGAGTGTTTTTCAACAATCACGCTATTTTATCTTTGTTCATCTTAACACAAGAGGCAGCCGTGGAGTTTTACTAATCAATTTAGAGTACATCATTAGATTGTTGTACAGGTAACCTAGCTTATATAATACGCCTGGTTTGTGAGTGAGTCAGAACCTGAACAGAAGCGAAGGTACATTTGGCCAATTGGGGCGTGCGCGAACTAGCACATTGTGATGAAATCTTCAGCTTCAGCTTTCGCTGCGTAGCAGCATACGACGCACACCTAGCCAACTACACTCTCTACAACAGATTCCTACACAACATGATATGCTGCCACAACACCTTCTTTACAAAAACGAAATAAATCGTGAATAGGTAATAACTTTAGCAAGGAATGACGAAACTCCCTCATGATGATCTGAAAAGATCGAAATATGTCGGAGTAGTTTTATGTGTTTTAAAGTGTTTTAAGTGAAATTTATATAAGTGCATTTGTTGATTAATATTTGAAGGGATTCTAAATTTATATTAAAAATTATACAAGTATATGTACCAGTGTTCGTGATAAAAACAGGACACTACACGCGCCATTTTGTGTTCGTCAGGAAGATGGTGAGGGACGATAAAAATTTTCCCCTGAGTTTAATTTAGAATATAACACCTTGTTTTACTTACTTAGATTTTCAGATCGCGTGTAAATTGAAGAAATATGAAGTAAAAACGAGAGGTATAATATTTCGATTCCTGTTGATTTAAAAACCAAATTTATTTTACGTCTACACATATTGACACCTCTAAAAGAGACATTACTAAGATTATTTGTAATTTCGCGAATATGACGAAGTCGTGTGAAGCCAAATCAAATGTGCAAGACAGATAAGCCACCGCTGTTGTTTGTAAGCAGTTTTGGCAAAAGTTGCTTTGAAGAAAGTGTCCTGGATAAGTTGCATTAAAGCGATGCAAAATCAATCCACTGTAAATTCAAAGATTTTAAATTTATCGTCGACCGTAATGTACGTGTAATAAGCTTTCAAAAACTTGAAGCTAAAACTTTTTTGACTCTTCTAGGAGAAGATGTTTCGTAATAATTTGTTACTTTTATATCTACAAAGCATATCAGGATGATTCTGACTCAACAAACTAAGGCCCACCGACTCTTGGACACAATAATTCTGTTCAGTACGACATGGAATCCTACTGACATAAATAAATCAGTGTTGCTAGTTTAGATGCTTATATAAACATCCTGTTATGTGTAAACTTTTGTAGAGTGGAACCATACCTCCATGACGAACCACAACTTGTCATGTTGTGAGGGTGATGACGACTTCTTGAGATAGACCCCGTACAGATCCGGCAAGTTGGGGTGACCGGACAGTGTTCTCAGTATGTGGTACTCACTGCACATGTCCTCTTCTGTGTCCGGTGTCACTGCCTGAATTTTGATTGCTACTCTCTTGCCACCTGACACAAGCAAAGAAATTCTTTATTTTAGTCTTTTTTACTCACTGAACCAGATTTCAGTACTAAATATGGTCATGGGGTGAAATATATAGACTACGAATGGAAAAAAATGGGAATGTATTATCTTATATTGAAGAAAAGGATTTAGAACATTGTACCATTTTGAACTATATACATTTTTGTTCTATCTTATTTATGTACATATATAAATATTTTAGTGGGCCGGGTAGCTCAGTCGGTATAGAGACTGACCACGGGCTGGACGGTCCGGGATCGAATCCCGGTGGGGACGATATTTGCCGCCCGTCAAGACCGGCCCTGGGGCCCACCCAGCCTCCTGTACAATGGGTACCGGGTCTTTCCTGGGGGTAGAGGCGGCCGGGGCGTGGGGCTGACCTCCACCCCCATCTAATGCCGAAAGGTCCTAGAAAAGAGTATAGCTATACCTCTACTCACCCTAAGGGCCTGCGTGGCCTATAAAATGGTGAAAACCCACCTTAAAAATAGTCTATCCTCTCATTCTTAATACAAGCCCGTCTTTATGTGTTCAATAACAATACTTATCTCAACATGTTGGGGCAATTATTTTGGCATCATCAGGCGTAGTTTAAGGAAATGACATATTTAAGTTCATATTATGGTGATTTATAATCTGAAAGCAACTGAAGCAATTTTCATTTTGTGTAAACTACTCCTGATAATGGAAAATAAATTTCCAGATCACGTACCGGAGTTGAGTGCTGTTTCTAATGAATACTTAGAAACATATCTTTAATAAATCGGACAGAATAAAATATTGGCTTCTTACCATGTATGCAGTGCACTGCCATTCTAACGGAGTAACATTTTAAAAATAAACAGTATTGAAAATGTCGTCTTATGGAAATTGTGGTAACATTTGAGCTTCAAACTAAGTTTACACGTGTGGTAGTAATAAGATGAAAGCAGGAGAGAACGGAAATATAGGCCTAATTTACAGAAAATTAAACGTTACCAAATACGAGCTAGAACATAAAGAGGTTCGAGCATTAACTGTATATATATATATATATATATATATATATATATATGGTATAGTATTTAGGTAGTTAAAAATAAAGAAGGCCTTCAATTCAAAGTGGAAAACACAGTGAATGAAAAGAAGATGAACATCCAAATGCGTGTTCAAGAATCCTGAAAACAGCAATTTAGAGCAATTTTATGATTTTAACCTTAAATTTTTAAACCTTCAGTTTAAATTTCAAAGGAAACCTTCTAAAATAAAAAAAAATATTCGGAATGGGAAAGAGATTTATATTCAAAAAGTAATGTAACCCTTTAAACGCCGAGTTAAATCCCGTGTGCCATCTGCTGGCATTATTAGGAACTCACCATATTTTCCGCGTTAGCAGGGTAAGGGTTAAAAGATTTATACCACCACGTAGGCAAATTTTAAGTGTAATTAAAAACTGTAAAGACTTTGTGAGATCTTACACTAAAAATAATTTAACGTAACATTTTACCTCCCTTTGATGTTTTTATACAAATACCTATGATGGCCCTTTTAGGCCGAAACATGTAGATGTTTGGTAACAATATATTTTTGCACAATAAATGTAATTGTGTTTGATCGTGGTTTCTATTTAATTACTGCGTGGTAAAAATTGCTGCTTTTACTCTGTGCAGTACTTATATTTTTCTGAAGATTCTCAGAACAAAAAAACACTAAGTGTTCAAGGGGCGTTTATAATGGAGAAGAATTTGCTTCCTGCCAGGTAGGACCTGAGTTTATAATATTTTATTTAGAAAACATTCGTGCTTAACGATTCAAAATGCAGTGTTAAACCGTCACTGCACACGTATGATGCTCATGGTCTTTTGTTTAGTAACGTACAGAATAGTTCTGTGTGTTATGTATGCAAGAAAAAATTGTACGCAAATAAAGTCGGTACTACTGCCTTAAAAACTTCTATCACAGAGAATATTAGCTTCCAGGAAGTAACCTGTTCAGTGAGGTTAGCTGAGTTTCCAGGGTCCTTGTATTTCCTAGTCTTGTTATGCACGTATTATACACAGTAGGTCATTCATTATAGTGACTACCCATACCGTACATCCCCAAGAATTTATATTATAAAAACACGCATGTGAATTTAGCTTGCAATATCGATAAATATCAGAGCAATTCTTTTGGTGTCACTGAAAAACGCGTTTTGAATTTTCCTAAAATTCGGGTCACCCGAACCCTAGAGTTCACGTCACCACAACGTTTCTGGCCACTGAATAGACGGCATCCGTGATAAATAGGTTTCTGACATCACGGCATGGCGCGTCCTCAGGTTGCGGATGGAGGAACGGCCTCCAATATGGAGGGTAGCTGCGAATATATTGAATAAGCAGTCGCGGACACCCGCAAGGGGTGGACCTCAAAATTGGGAGTTGGGTGAGACGCTGACTACTCCTCACCGTCAAAACTTATCTTGTTACGAAATGTTCACACAGCTCGGGATAGGTACAGGTGGCGGGCACTTGTGAATACGGTAATGAACCTTCGGGTTCCATATAATGCGTGGCATTACTTGACTAGCTGAGAACCGGTTAGCTTCTCAAGAAGGACTCTGCTGCATGAACTGAGTAAGTAAGTCAATAATCGGTACCTGACACGAGTGTGCTCATCTTCCTGTGTTCTTTTCGGTCATGTTGCCGCTTTGATCGGTGGGTCTAGGGATTGAAATTTGCTTGATGCATATCTATGTTTCTTCTGTTGGCGAGTGTGTATTCTTTTGTGCTAATACAGGTCTTTTGACGCGCTGATTCTTTGCTCGAGGAGTCCTGACATTTATCTACGTATAAGATTCAGAGGCCGTAACAACGTAGGACTTAGGCGACATGAATCTGTGGTGTCAGTTGAACAACACAGGACTTCTACATTACGCGTTGGCAGTAAGAACAAAGTTTAGCTGTTTGCTGCCTTTTGATGTAGTTGAATATGAGCGTCGGGGATAAAAAAAATTTGGTTTCTTGTAATAAGAATATTTTAGATTTAACTTTACTACTATCCCTTTATTTTCTCATACAAATCCCGCGAAAATTGAACGTTTATGTCATCCTGGGAAGTGGTTTTGTATTTCGCGAGAGGATAAGGCCGTGTTCTCTGTTATTTTCCACCGTGTCACATTTTTTTTCCAACTAGCTGTACCTTTCGATTTTGTGACCACCAGAAATTTTACTTCAGTGCCACTAGCAGGGGCTATTCGCTCGGAGCCAAATCAGAGCTTTATGACGTATATTCCAGCTGGGTTCTTTATTTACGAATGTATAAACTATGTAAACATATTTTTCGAACTATTCTCGCAGAATATATCAAAAACATTTATTCTTACCTTCTTGTTGGTCTGTAGCCTCGAACACTTCTGAGTACACACCAGAACCCAACAGAATTCCGAGGGTATATCGTTCGCCAGGATCTTGCAGGGACGAAAAAGTCAAATCGGCAGGCAATGAACCGGTCTCAACCATGGTTCCTGACACAAGATAAAGTATTCCTGTCGTTAGATAAAAGATGTTTAGCATTAGAATATGAAGATATGCTATGCCACGACGCATTATCCATTGGTAGCACAAAATTGCTCTAAATTTTATGATCTTCTATCCTGGCGTATTCTGATGTATTTCGCTATTCGGCTCATGTATTTTAGTGTCCGAGGAATGAACAATGATGTGGGGTTTATTATTCTCTTATGTGACACTTAAATGTGCTGAAGCTTTTAGTTTATCAGTTGACTGTATAATGGAAACGAGGTGAACGGAATCGGCAGGTGGCTAATTTGAAGCGTTGTATTGACGTCTGCCTGAAGAGCGCTGAGAAGCACCTCAGTTTTTTTGGACGGTTTTCGAAAATATATTTAATATCGGAACATTTCGAGTAAGCTGTAGAAGTGCTACCGTTTCGACAGCAAAATTAGATGAAAGCAATGTGTTGACCTACCGTACAAAATACAAAACAGCGGTCTTGATATGTTAATGGGGAAAAATACTGTAAAACTGAATAACTAGTTATTTGTGGTTACATTTAATCAATATTTCATTAAAGTGCAATGTAAAAAGTTCGGATGGAGGAGTTTAGGATTACTGAGTTACTTGATTTATTGAGTAATTTAAGGGTCATTATGATCTCCGTCCAACCGCCAAAGAACTATTACACCCGTTTTTACAGTGAGTGACAAACTGAGCATAATCCGCACTGATTTATGTAAAACGATATGAATTACATTTGACATATTGGGCATTTGAACCAAATTCTCGTATATAGCTGCAGGGACATATACGGAACGGTAGTGGTATTAAAAGCTTGTCCAAAAATTATCGTGATGCATCCTTGGGAAACACTGTAATAAACACTTTACATATATATACATATATGTTCTTTCAATTCCATATATATATATATATATATATATATATGGCTGTCAAAATTAGGGAGGTTGGAAAACGAACTACACTGTAATCTTCTTCACAGTTGTGATGTTGCAACACTACCAGCAGGCTTATGGGCTTTGCGCTGAAATCAGCTTGAGTTACCGATATCACAGCAACGCCTACCTTTCCAAAATTGATTGAAAGTATTACGAAACTTCTCAAGGATTTCTGAGAATTCAGTGTATTTTGGATGTGTCCAGAAGTTACGTTTGTATGTTGTTGCTTCTGAAAGGAGGTGTATTTAGTGTCTGTGAAAAGAAACAATGTTCTTACCAACTGAAAATTTGTATGAATGTTAAGTTTGTTTTCATTTACTTCCATCTAGTGTCGAGGTTACGCACAAGTGGAGTTATACCTCTACTCCCCCTTTGCATGTTTATGATAGGACAGGCACTCTTTTAGTGCGTGTAATCACGAACACAGGAATCTGATATATAATTAGGGCGAAATTTGTGCACTGCTGCTGGGCCTACCCAACTAATTGTAATTCGTCTCTATCGCGTTTCTGCCTATCCGGACCGTTATGAAGCAGTTCAACACAATCAAAGTGTAAGTATCAAAGGTTTGCATATTGGACATGGAGGAGTGATGTGTAGTTAACATAAAACCATGCTGCGGAATTGACTGCCCAACATATTTCTTGTGGGGACCGCGGTGGCACAGTGGTTAAGGAGCTGTGTTACAAATCGGAAGGTCCCTGGTTCGATTCCCAGTCTGCTGTTAGCAGTGGTAGAGTGCGGTCGATTTGTAGTGAACGTGCTGCATGCGTGGAGTGTTGTTTTTGTGTTTCGTGTACAAGTTTGTTTATATACTTCGTTAAGTGAAAGTGAGTGAGTGCGTTACGCTTTCGACAGCATCACATGGAAATGGGAGAATGACAGAACACGATAGTCTGTATTTTTGACATGAGAAGCCCGAGGATAACCGTCTTCAATGTACATGAATGGATATACGCACAACTGCGTCTGCAAGAAGACGATATCCGAATGATACAGATAGATGGGCCACGCAGGAGAGAATATATAACATTCGCCTCGGCAGAGAGAATCAGTCGATACTTCAGAACATACAGGGACATGAGGAATATAAACATGGCAATGGTGAGATATCCATAGTGAATGTAGAATTAGCTCGCATGGGGGTGAGACAAGTCAGAGTGGCCGGCTTACCTCCAGAAGTAAAGGAGCCTGTCTTGCGTGATGTGATGTCAAAATATGGCGATGTAAAGATATTCAGGACGAACAATGGCCTATACAATATAGATACAAGGTATCGAACGGAGTCAAAATTGTGGAACTGAATCTCAAAAAACACGTGCCTTCTCATGTGTTTATGGCAGGTCATATAGTGCTCACTATTTATGAAGGACAACCACCTACTTGCTATAACTGTAACGAGCAAGGTCATCACTCTGTCGAATATCCCTATCGGAGGTCGTCAACCCCCACCTACACGTCAAATAGGGCAGAATCGTGGGCGCATGCGGTGAAACATGGCACAACAAGACAACAACAAGTAGAGGGAGGACGTGACATAACACACATGTCTAACGAACCTGACATCGAACCCCCTACAAAAGAATCCCCCCCTTCAGACAGAGTAGTTGCTACGCATAGCCAGTGTGACTTGACACAGCTTTTAACAAAAGAAACTCTGCCCTGCACTATCACCCAAATACAAGATGAGGAGCGTACCCAAACACGTGAATTAGTGGAAAGTGGAAGAGAGGACACCTGGAAGGACAGCGATGAAATGGAGACTGGGGATGAGGTTGAAGAAATGACTCATGACATAAGCTGTGAAGGAACTCCGACCCACCAACACCGGGAGACCGTAAAAAAGTGAGACTATACTCACAACATACAACATGCCTCCATATACCAAATGTCGAAGGACCCCCCTGTGAAGGACGAAGACCCACCACTTCCCCCCCCAACTGAGTCAGAAACGACTGAAGAAACTCAAAACGGGCAGGGACATTTCCATTACGAGGGACAGATCAAGAAGCAGAAACAGACACAAAATTTAATAAAAGAAAATTCCCACCCACCACACAGTACATCCTTACTACTACTGCCCCCACAGAAATGGATTACACGTATAAAATAGCAACATTAAATATTAATGGAATATCAGCACCAACAAAAATTCACATGCTTGAAGAATTTCTATATAAACATGACATAGAGCTGGCCTTGCTACAGGAAGTCACAAATTCTAAGATAACTACGATTCGAAGTTACACGCCATGCATCAATATGGGAACAGAGGGTCGTGGGACCGCCATACTTGCAAAAGATAGCTACTTACCAACGTACAACGCATACCTACGGGACGAGGAATATCAGCACATTTCAATGGAATCAGAATAATAAACATATATGCCCCGTCAGGTTCTGAAAAGAAGCGTGAAAGAGAGGAATACTACAATGGCG
>Ga0123357_10000582_pt1 | contig 36115 bp, 32 predicted proteins | sample TergutEmb28metaG_FD_89873 | JGI IMG/M metagenome (GOLD analysis project Ga0123357, IMG submission 89873) | Embiratermes neotenicus P4 segment gut microbial communities from Petit-Saut dam, French Guiana - Emb289 P4 | ecosystem: Host-associated > Arthropoda: Insects > Digestive system > Gut ... | reverse complement strand
TGACGGGTATTTTTATATAGTTACTCGAATTTAAGGGAGTAACATTAAAATAATCGCCGTTTACAGTAATAGAGTCGCAATCTGACGGAAACTCAACTATGGCAGCGGTCATTTTTTCTGCCATACCTGTCCATTGTGTTCCATCCCATTGGTAAAGTCCGGGGGACAAATCGGCATTGTCATCATCTGTCACATTATAGACAACCAAGCCTTTGTGTTGCATTTTTACCGCATCGGGCAAATTAGATGCGTCTGTAGCCGAATACATGGGTTGTAACAGATCCTTTGTTACTAATGCTACACGCGGAAAACCAATTCCTTGTGTTGCATTTACATTTCCATTCGAAACTGCGTCGCCAGTTGTTTTCAATTGAAGTATAGCTCCCTGCACAGGATTCTCGTTTGCTCCTATGGTTACCTGAGCTTTAAGAGTTAATGTACTCATAATGGCAAAAACGCCAACAAAAAATGACAAAAATAACTTATTCATATAATATAATTTTAAAAACATAAATTTCATGTCACAAAATTATATCAAAAAAAATATATCAACAAATATTGTTTGTTCGCTTGTAGATATTTCTTAAAAATGCACACAATATTTTGAAAATTATACTAAATGTGTATATTTTTTATAATCGCTTGTATATTAATAAATTCATATAAAAACCGGTATTTGTAATAATACAGATTCAAGAATTAGTATATATGTATAGTTTTTTTAATTATGTATTAGCGTCTTTATTTTGCAGTGACACATAATCAGACGGAGTCATACCTGTAATAAGTTTAAATGCAGCGTTGAAAGTAGAACGGTGTTTGTATCCGGTTTCAGTATAGATATAATCAATCGTGTATTTTTTCATTGCTCCGCTGTCAAGCATAGATTTTGCGTAACTTATTCTGAATCTGTTGAGCAGCGTATGGAAATCGCCGTTGCCACTGGCGCTTATGGCTCTTGAAATATAGTTTACATTGGAGTTTAGCGCCTTGGCAAGCGTCTGAGCATTGAAATCGGGATTTCTGAAAGGTTTATTTTTCTCTAAATATTCAATAATGCTGTTATATAAAGTTTTTTCCCTTTCTACATTTTCCGCGTCTTTTGCATTTGTTTGTATTTTTTTTGTCCGTATAGATTCTTCAATATGGTTTTTTTTCATATATACGATCGCGAAAAATGAAGTCAAAAGCAGTGTTGAAATAACAGTCATAACATTTGCATCATGTACCATCAATGACGCTAATTCTTTATGAGGAAATAAGTAGGAACTGAAAAAGAATACGGAAATTACGACAATTGCAGTTAAAAAAATCCATAATCCTATATAACGCATATTGAAAACAATTGATCCGATCAAGATAAGCAGATACCAGGAAAACACAACAGGGTCTTCTGCGTTCCAATATATACAGGCAAGCGGGTATATAGCCACTAAAATGTAAGAGAGGTACATCATTATTAACGACTCAGTGGACAGATCTTTACAGCATATAATTCCAAACAGCCATATTATATGCTGTATAGTGTACAAATACAGAAAATACTTGATGGGTTCAATATCGTGTATAGTATATAAAACTGAGAAAACGGCAAATATTATCAAAACAAGGACAAGGAAGATGATGACCATTTTGCGAAAAAACGAATCTAAGGCAATACTACTATCATTTTCTGTTTGATTATTTTTCATGAATAAATCAAATTATACACATGTAACTAATATTTTGCTTTATTTCGCAAAGATATGCAATTTTTTTTATAATATGGTAAAAAATGGGGAAAAACCAGCAATTCAGTGAAAAAAAAAATTGTGACAGGAAAGAAATGGGTTATTTCGGAAAACATAAGGCGACCGGATACGACAAAACGGCTTTGTTTTTTAATTACGTTACTCCATGTAACAAACAAAACGTTATAGCAAGTCTTTTTTATCCGAATAAACATCGGAAACTTCTAAAATAGAAACTACCAATGGAATAATTGAAGTAGAAGTGTTTGAAATGAACAATTTAGGAATGGAAAATAAACAACATGTAACAATAATTTCAAATCATTACAAGTAATTTATTTCACATTCCTAAATATTCTCGCAGTCTCCTGTGATGGCTCATATATCCATCTAATCTACACAGGAATATCTTTATTAACGTTTTTGCTTCCGATCAAAGCATAGAACAGCAAATACGCCAAAGCAATAATAATTACCCAATAGCTGACCATATAACCGGCAAGATCCGCTACATTTGCCTGTATCCAAGGAAGGATTCCTCCACCGCAAACCAATACCATAAAAATGCCGGATGCTGCTGCCAAATATTTGCCTAATCCTTCTACAGCTAAATTAAAAATACCTCCCCACATGATAGACGTGCAAAGCCCTACTAAGGCGAGAAACAGGAATGTTATCGGCACTTCGGGCAAACCAAATGACAACGAGCCGCCGGATGTATCGAAGGCAGGCATTTTAACAGTAGTCGTGATAGATGAAAATACTGCTGCAAGCACTAAAATGATTCCTACGGCAGAAGCGACGGCAAGCATCTTTTTGCTTGATACTTTTTTGCCGATGGCAGATCCGATTAATCGTCCTACGAGCATCAATAACCAGTAAAATCCTACAATCCCTCCGGCTATCCCTGCATTTATTCCTAATCCGGCTTTAGTTTTTCCGTCAACAATGTTCTGAGCGCTTTTATATACATTTTCTTTGACTTCTTTCATTTGATAATCTTTAGAACCCTTATTCGCTTCGTCCATAGCTTTTATCCCCGCAAGATATGTTTGGTCGCCTTGTTGTTTCTGATATTCGGCAATCTTTTCATTGGCTTGCTCACTTGTAAATGAGGTCATATATAGATTATAAGTCGCCGGAGTACCAACTTCAATACCAACATAGACGAAGATGCCAATAGCGCCCAGTACAAAATGCCGGAACTTTATCGCGCCGGACATAAGATTTCCAAGAGATTCGGAAGAGTGTTCTTCATTGGGTTCCGGAATAGAAACAGCCAATAAAACGAAGAATACAAGAGCAAAAACACCCATAGCGATATACATCACAGGAAATACATCGGTTATTTTAGCTTTAGAAGCTTCGCCAATTAAAATTCCAACAAATACCGGTGTGAATGTTGCCATAACGGAATTAAAAGAACCGCCGACTTGAATCAATTGATTACCTTTGTTTCCTCCGCCACCCAAACTGTTTAACATAGGATTTACAACGGTATTCAGCAAACACATGGAAAAACCGGCAATGAAAGCCCCTAAAAGATATACTATAAATGCTGAGGTTTCGCTCGCATGTCCTGACAGGAACTGGACAAATACGCCTACAAAACCAACGGCAATAGCAATTAAAGCTGTTTTTTTGTATCCTACTTTTTGCAGTAGTAAACCGCCGGGGATCCCCATAACAGCATAAGCAATAAAATTAGCCATATTTCCCAGCATTCCCATTGCGTTGGACACTCCGAACTGATTTTTCAGAACGACCCCCATGGGCGCTGCCAGGTTAGTAACGAAAGAGATCATCCCAAAAAGGATAATCATCATTATGATGGCAACTAACGCGCCACTTTGTTTTTTTTGTGCTACCATAAAATTTAATTTATTAGATTGTGTTAATATTTTGAGAACAATAAACTCAGTTGGAAAATTTATAAACCGTTTTTGACCGGAATTGGTCTTCCGGCTTTAAAACTACAGACGGAAAATCGGAATGATGAATACTGTCGGGGAAATGCTGCGTTTCCAAACAGAAAGCCGAGCGTTTCGGATAGCTGTGTCCGTTTTTTCCTGTGAAACTTCCATCTAAATAATTACCGGTATAAAGCTGTACGCCGGGTTCGGTAGTGAAAATTTCCATTGCAATACCCGTTTTAGGAGAAACGGCTTTTGCACAAAACGCCAAACCTTCTCCCGAACGATTTAAATTGAAATTGTGGTCGTAACCGTTTCCGTATATCAATTGCGTAAATTCTTCTTCAATACGCTCGCCAATGGCATGTTCCGAACGAAAATCAAAGGGCGTACCTTCCACTTTTTCCGGTTTTCCAAAAGGAATTGCCACATCGGTCGTTGGCAAATAATAATCGGCATTGATCAGAAGCTTATGGTCGCCGATATAAGAATCGCCTTCTCCCGAAAGATTGAAATAGGAATGATTGGTCAGATTGATAATGGTAGTTTTATCGGTAGTCGCTTCGTAGGCAATTTCAAATGCATTATCGTCCGTTAAATGATAAATCGCCTTGACGCGCAAGTTTCCGGGAAACCCTTCTTCTCCGTCTTTGGCAAAATAAGTTAATTCCAGCGTTTGCTCGTCTATTTGACGGGCGTCCCAAACGACAGCGTTAAATCCTTTAATTCCTCCGTGAAGATTATTAGGACCGTTATTCACAGCCAAGTGATATTCGCAGCCTTCTAAAGAGAACTTTCCGTTTGCTATCCGGTTGGCAGTGCGTCCGCAAATAGCGCCGAAATAAGGCTCCTGGTCATTTAAATAATCATTGATATTACTTTTACCCAATACGACATCCACCCAATTTCCCTGTTTGTCGGGGACAAGCAAGGAAACTATTTTAGCGCCGTAATTGATAATAGAAACTTCTATTCCGTTGGCGTTACTTAACAGGAATAGTTCAACCGGTTTCCCATCTACTGTTTTTCGGAAATCTTCCGTATGCAATCTTTCAAATGTTTTTATTTTACTCATGGCGCTTTTAATTAATGATGATTAATAAATTGACATGCAAATATATTGTTATTATTTCAAAAAGCCGGTATAATTCAAATTATTTTTTTCAATATCTTTGAAATAATTATACGTTCCAACTTTAAGTTCGTAAGTAGCAGCTTCATCGCAAACGATGATTCCTTTCGGATGCATCTGGAGAGCAGTAATCGTCCACATTTGGGAAACAGCGCCTTCGACGGCTTCTCTCAAAGCTTTCGCTTTAGCAAGTCCGTTTGCCAGTATTAAAACTTCTCTGGAGTGCATAACAGTTCCAACTCCTACTGTTAATGCAGTTTTCGGCACTTTATTTACATCGTTGTCGAAAAAGCGCGAATTAGCGATAATCGTGTCGGTCGTCAATGTTTTCACCCGTGTAGCCGAATTTAAGGAAGAACCGGGTTCATTGAAAGCAATATGCCCGTCGGCTCCCATTCCTCCTATAAACAAATCAATACCGCCTGTTTGCAGTATTTTTTGTTCATATTGAAAACATTCGGCTTCCAAATCCTTTGCGTTGCCATTTAAAATATGGACATTCTCTTTTTGAATATCAATATTCTTGAAAAAATTATTCCACATAAACGAATGGTAACTTTCGGGATGTTCTTCCGGAAGTCCTACATACTCATCCATATTAAATGTAATTACATGTTTGAATGATACAAATCCGCTCCGGTTTAATTCTGCTAAAGATTTGTACATTCCAATAGGAGATGAACCGGTAGGCAATCCTAAAATAAAAGGCTTGCCTTCAGAAGGATTAGCCTTAACAATTTTAGATGCAACATAATGCGCCGCCCATTTTGACAATGCCTCGTAGTCTGGTTGAATAATTAATCGCATATATCTTATTTAGTTTAAAATTCCCGCAAAAATAGAAAGAAATTTTGAATGTACAGTTAGATTTTCTAATTTTGTAAAAATTTAGTAAATATTAAAACAAACAGCAATGGATAAACCGTATGTTATAGGAATAGATATGGGTGGAACGAACACCGCTTTTGGAGTTGTGGACAGAAGAGGAGAAATTTTATTTCGCAGTTCTATCAGCACGTTAGGTTATACTAAAGGGGAAGATTATGTCAATGATTTGGGAAATGCAGTGAATGACTTAATTGATAATAATAATTTGAGGGATGATGTTAAAGGAATCGGCATGGGCGTACCGAATGGAAATATGAACAACGGAACTATTGAAAATGCCGCCAACATCCCTTGGGCAAAAGGGATTCCTGTCCCTTTGGCTGCAATGATGGAAAAAAAGACAGGCTTTCCCTGCAAGTTGACGAATGATGCGAATGCTGCCGCTTTGGGCGAAATGGCTTATGGAGTAGCTAATGGATTGAAGGATTTTATTGTGATTACTTTAGGTACCGGCGTTGGAAGCGGAATCGTTTCAAACGGACAGTTAGTTGTCGGACATGACGGGTTTGCCGGCGAATTGGGGCATGTAAGAATCGTCCGCGAAAACGGGCGGAACTGCGGATGCGGTCGTACCGGTTGTTTGGAAACCTACACTTCTGCCACCGGCGTAGCGCGGACAGCTCGTGAATTTTTAGATCTGCAACCGGAAAGGGAATCGCTTTTACGGAATGTACAACATCGTCCGATTACCTCAAAAGATGTTTTTGAAGCTGCAAAGAAAGGCGATTCATTGGCTATTGACGTTTTTAATTTTACCGGCAGAATATTAGGAGAAGCTTTCAGTGATTTTATCGCTTTTTCCAGCCCGAAAGCGTTTATTCTTTTCGGAGGCTTGGCTCACGCGGGAAATTTCCTGCTCGATCCGCTAAAAAAAGCGATGGAGGAAAATGTACTGAATGTTTACAAAGGAAAAACCGAGATAGTTATATCCAAGCTCAACGATGCAGAAGCCGCAATTTTAGGAGCAAGCGCATTGGCTTGGGAATAAAGCAAATAGTTTTATTCCTTTTTTTCAATACCCTGAATATCTTTTAAGGTAAAAGTACCGATAAGCTGAATCGCCGTAAAACTATCCTCATCATCGACCAGCATTATTAATTCTTTAATCTGATCGCCTTGCATGTTGGAATAAAAGCGAACGTTGCTTTTATCGTCTTTAACGCGCATAAGTTCCTGAAACTGTGAAGTAACCAATTGGGAAAAATCTTTTTTCATTTGCTCTTTTCTATCTTTATTATCAGAAGTGATAAGCTGTAACGATTCAATTTTTCCTTTCAAATTCGTAAAATTCATTCCGGCATTTTCTATTTTGCCCATCATCTGAAACATTGCCTTAGAAATGTATATGGAAGTTACGTTGTCCATATCGGCATATTTGTCGAAAAATTTGTTTTGGGCAAAACCTAAATTTGTACAAAATAAACATACAGCGATAAGAATATATCTCGTTTTCATAATTTAATTATTTAATTATTTAAATGTTTGTTTAATAGTTGATTTACTTTTTCAAATTCCTGATTGGCGTCAGCCACTTTGTTTATTCCTTTGTTCAATTTGGCAGACATGTAGGCTAACGTTTGTTGCGCTACCAAAGCCGCTTCTCTCGGATCGCTGAAAGTATCCGCCATTTTCGGAGGCGCCGGTTTTCGGATTGCAAAAAATAATCCGATGCACAATAAAGCTACGGCAGCGGCAGAGCTAATCCAATAATACCATTTTCGTCTCAGCGGTATGGACTTGGAAGGAGAGTCGAATTGCATGATCAATTCTTCCAGCTTTTTGGAAACATCTGCCGGAACTTGAATTTGCGTATCATGCAGGAGCCGGAATAATTGCTGTTCGTCTTTCCAACGCTCATCTACATTTTCTTCATTCAGAAAATATTCCGTTAAAAGTCGTTCTTCTTCCCGAGTAGAAACTCCTTCGTAAAATTTATTTAATAATAATTCGATATTCATTTTATTATTTTTTAGAATTATTGTATGCTAACATGCTTTTTAACGTTTTTCTCGCTCTTGAAAGCAACACTCTCACATTTGCAGCGCTTTCGCCTGTTGCGGCTTCTATTTCATCGAACGAACAATCGCCGCATCCTCTCATTTGAATAACTATCCTTTGTTTTTCAGGCAATTGTTCGATCAGCGCTTCGATTTGATGTATTTTTTCTTTACTTTCCAGTTCATTTTCCGGAGTTGTTCCGGTTATAACATTTACAGATTCAACAGATTCATTATCCGTCCGGTTTCCGGGCGCCCGAAGAAAATCCAGACATAGATTTTTCACTAACCTGACACAGAATGCTTCCGGTTGAACGACATTGATTAATTCCGTCCGTTTATCCCATAACTTGTAATACGCGTCTTGAAGAATATCTTCTGCGTCATCGGTATTATTCAGCAGGGCGAATGCAATCCGGTACAGTTTCGGATGAAAAGGATAATACAATCTTTTGAACTCCTCCGCGTTCATTTGCTATCCGCTTTGTCTATATTGATTATTTTTTTAACATCCGAAGGTTTAATTTTTCCTTTGATGCGGATTATTGCCGGATCGTCGCCGGTTGTCAGAACCACTAATTCTCGGATAGTATCATCTTTCACATTTACCAGAATTTTTGTGCGTTCACTGTCTTCATTCACCGAAACCATGGTTTCGTAATTCTCATCTTTCAAAGAAGCAATAGCTTTATTCAACCTGTCTTTCACTGATTGTCCGCAGTCGCCGAAACTAAATACTTCTACCCCGTCCACACCCTTTACGTCTTTTTCAAAAGATTGATGAATGTCATCGTAAATTTACCAATGCTTACATGTGTTACCCCTTTTTCTTTTGAAAAATCGTTAAAAAGCTGATCTACGCTTTTTTGGCTGTGCATCACAGGGCATATTAAAAATAATGCAAGCAGAACGAATAAAATCTTTTTTGTTTTCATATTAATTGAATTTTTTTGTTACATCAATAAGACGAGCAACAGGGTCGATTTGTTACAATTTATAATTCATAATTCATAATTCATAATTTTTTCTTGTACCTTTGCAAGCAAAATATGTAGTTACAGTATGCAAACCAATAGTAATACTTCAGCTATCCGCCCTCATTATAAGGTATTAGCTTCCATCAGTTTTTCCCATTTTTTGAACGACATGATGCAGTCGCTTATTTTGGCTGTATATCCCATGTTGAAAACCAATTTTCATCTGAGTTTTATTCAAATAGGATTAATAACGCTCTCGTATCAGATTACAGCATCGCTACTTCAGCCCATTGTAGGCGCTTACACCGATAAGCGCCCCAAACCGTTTTCATTGGTATTCGGCATGGCGTGTACAATGTTAGGTATTTTGATGCTGGCTTTTGCCGGAAGTTATCCTTTTCTGCTAATGGCGGCAATGATGGTTGGCATGGGTTCTTCCATTTTTCACCCCGAAGCCGCGCGTGTGTCGCGTATTGGTTCCGGAGGACAATTCGGATTGGCTCAATCCATTTTTCAGGTAGGCGGAAATACCGGAGCCGCTATGGGACCATTGTTAGCTGCATGGATTGTGATTCCTCATGGACAAAATCATGTTGCATGGTTTTCGCCGGCTGCCTTTTTGGCGATGATTGTATTGTTGCAGATCGGATTTTGGTATAGCGGTCGTATCGCTTCTTTCCAAAAAGCGCAACACGAAGTTCATCCTGAAAAGCGCCTGTCTCACCGAAAAATCATTCTGACAGTCTTCCTCTTATTGATACTTGTTTTTTCAAAAAATTTCTATTTGAGCAGTATCAACACGTTCTATATGTTTTATCTGTTTCATAAGTTTCATATATCTACCCAACATGCACAATACATGCTTTTCCTGTTCCTGTTTTCCGTAGCGGTAGGAACGCTGATAGGAGGACCTGTCGGCGACAGAATCGGTCGCAAACGGGTTATCTGGTTTTCTATCTTGGGCGTAGCTCCATTTACGCTGATACTTCCTTATGCAAATCTATTCTGGACAGGAGTTTTGACTGTCATCATCGGATTGATTTTGTCATCGGCTTTCCCCGCCATTTTAGTCTTTGCTCAAGAATTGATTCCGGGAAAATTCGGAATGGTATCGGGACTTTTCTATGGATTTTCTTTTGGCATGGGAGGTCTTGGCGCGGCTGTTCTGGGAGGTCTTGCCGACAAATGGGGCATCGATACGGTATATCATATTTGTGCATTCTTGCCTTTGCTAGGATTTTTAGCGGTTTTCCTTCCTAATATTTCGGATAATATTATCAAAAAGAAATAAATTACTGCCTTTGGAAAATTTTACTAATAAATAAAATTCCTCAAACCTTATAAAATTTACAAGTTTGAGGAATTTTATCTATCTTTGCAGCGTTAAATGTAAAAATAACTTGTATGCAGAAGATTAAAAGAAAAACGGAACTTGATAAACTTTATGTTCTCAAAGACAAAAACTTGATAAAAGTTGTAACTGGTGTGCGCCGTGCAGGAAAATCAACTTTACTGTTGCAGTTTCAGGAGTTGTTGAAAGCGGAAAATTCGAATGTATCGCTCGTTGCTATCAATATGGATTTGCCCGAATTTCGTTTTCTTGCCGAAAAAAATTGGAAAGAAATCTATGATTATATCAAAACTTTATTGCAAAAAAATGTAACGAATTATGTTTTTATTGACGAAATTCAGAACATTCCCAAATTTGAAAAATTACTTGAAGGATTATTTGTAACGCCAAACATAGATTTGTATGTTACAGGGTCTAATGCTTATCTTTTGTCGAGTGAATTGGCTACTTTACTTACAGGCAGAGCGTTCGAAATCAATATTTTGCCGTTTTCGTTTGCCGAATACTTGGAATTTACAGGCAAAACTTCAAACCTTGACCGCGCTTTTGCCGAATATATGCGTACAGGCGGTTTCCCCGAAGCCGTTGGATTTGCCGAATCAGGCGAAAATTTTGCTTATGAATACCTGAAAACTGTTTTTCAAAACATTTACGAAAATGACATACAAAAACGGCATACAATCTATTATGAAACATCTTATAATGAAGTAGTTAATTTCTTGATTGACAGTATTGGTTCAAGTGTTTCGGCTCGAAACATTGCCGGAATTTTAACGGCAAACGGCAAGAAAATTGACAATAAAACCGTATCGAAATACATTGATACGCTCGTTGAATCGTATCTTTTCTATAAAGTAAATCGTTACGATATAAAGGGAAAATTACATTTGGCAACGCAGGAAAAATACTATCTCGTAGATTTGGGCTTGCGATATGCGTTGCTTGGCAAAGAACTTACGGCAGACGTAGGACATTTGCTCGAAAATATCATTTTTCTTGAATTACAACGCCGAAATTCACAGATTTGGATAGGAAAAACCGATAATCTCGAAGTTGATTTTGTTGTCCGTGACAAAAACGGTTACACAAAATATATTCAAGTGGCATACACGGTAAAAGAGCAAAAAACGCTTGAACGCGAACTTGCTCCGTTTAACAAAATTCCCGACTTTAACGAACGGATACTTATTACAATGGATTATGAAACAGGCAGCCACAACGGCGTGAAACAAGTTAATGCTATTGATTGGCTCTTAAATAAGACATTTGTTTGAAAATAAAACATAGGGGAAAATGGGCGACGGCTAACAGGCAGAGTATGGGCTTATTAATTTAACTTGAATACAACCGGCATAACATATTTGATTTTAACAGGTTTGCCATCTTTCAGCGCAGGTTTCCATAAAGGCATGGAACGGATAACCCGCAACACTTCATCATCCAAGAAAACATATACGCCCTGAACTAAGGTAACATCCGACAGGGAACCGTCTTCATTGACGATGAAAGAACAAACGACCCGTCCGTTAATTCGCTGCTTAAGCGCTGCCGGAGGATAATGAATGTTTTGATAAATATAGCGCAATAATGCCGCTTTCCCATCTTGAAATTGGGCGTTTCTATTTTTTTCATCAACCGCCGCATTATCATCTTCCTCTTGGTTCTGTTCGGCTATTTCCTGTTGTAACAAAAGCGAATCTTCTTTCAGTGCCGATGCATCCGCCGAATCCTGCGCAAGGTCGGTTTCCTGCAATTCTTTCAGGTCTTGTACGATAGCTTCATCTTGGGTAATTGTTGGCGGCGTAAATGCTGTGAGTTCCTTCAAAGAAGGTTTTTCCTCTGCTTTTACGTGAGCTTGGGTTTGATTGTTGTTATTTTCTTCCATCATAATCAAACTGGATAATTCAACCGGTTTCACTTCATATTCATTCATAGCCTGTTGCACTCGACCGAATTGGATAATTTTTAAGAGTAAAACGACGGCAATAGTCACAGCTAATACAACAGATAGAGCAAATAAGTGGCGCCGGGCAGATGTTTTACGTAAACAGTACGCTCCGTATTCTTTATTTCTGTCCTCAAATACAAGTTCGCACCATTCTTCTGAATTTAAATCAACATCTTTTACTCTCATTGCATTGGTCTATAATTTGAGATGCAAAGGTAGTAATTAATGTTTGTTGGTAAAATAAATACGGAAAATTTGATTAAACTTGCCTGAAAAATCAAAATATTTTGATTTTTCAGGCAAGTTTAGTATATTTGCAGAAAATTTTATTGCAATGAAACGAAAAATCGAGCAAAAATTAATTGAATGGAAAAACAATCCAAACCGTATGCCGCTTATTGTGAATGGGGCAAGGCAAATAGGGAAAACATACAGCGTTTTGGAATTTGGAAAAAAGAATTTCAGAAACATTATACATGTTAATTTGGAAACAGATACTGTTGTTATTGATATTTTTGAGAAAAATATTACCCCCGAATATATTGTCAATAGATTGGAAGCAGTTAGAGGTGAAGTTATTTCAAAAACTGATACGCTAATTTTTCTTGACGAAATTCAGGCATGTGAACGGGCATTAACTTCGTTGAAATATTTTTGTGAAGATGCGCCTGAATACCATGTGGCGGCGGGTAGTTTACTGGGGGTGGCTGTCAATCGCGAAAAATACTCTTTCCCTGTGGGCAAAGTCGATGAACTTTATATGTATCCGCTCGATTTTGAAGAATTTCTTTGGGCAATGAATAGAGAAATTTTTGCCGAAGAAATAAAAAAATGTTTTTCCGAAAATAAGGCGATTTCAGAACCATTGCATAGATTCGGGCTTGATTTGTTTTATCAATATTGTATTGTGGGCGGAATGCCTGCCGTCGTAAATAATTACTTAATAAACAATAGTTTTATATTGATTAAAGATGTCCAATCAAAAATTTTGAACGAATATATTGCCGATATGTCAAAATATGCAACGCCTGCAACTGCGATAAAAATCAGGGCGTGCTACGATTCCATTCCAACACAATTATCAAAGGAAAATCGAAAATTTCAGTACAAATTAGCGCTGAAAGGCGGGACGACAACCATTTTCGGCGAATCAATCGAATGGCTTTTATCGGCAAGAATTGTGTTAAAATGCAACAAAATTGAACAAGGCGTAATGCCGTTGAAAGGGCATATTGATTTCAGCGATTTTAAGTTGTATATGAGCGATATAGGTATGCTCACGATGCACGCCGCTTTCCCTTATCAAATGATTTTAAACTCAATAGAAGTTGATAACGGTTTTTTGGGCGGTTTGGCTGAAAACTTTGTAGCGCAAGATTTTGCGGCAAAAAAAATACCCCTCTATTACTGGAAAAGCGGCGATACCGCCGAAGTTGATTTTGTGATTCAAGACGGTATTCATATTATTCCGATAGAAGTGAAAAAAGGAAAACGAAACCGTGCAATCAGTCTGTCTAATTTTGTGAAAAGATATGATTGCCCTTATTCCATAAAAATATCACAAAAAAATTTCGGCTTTGAAAACAACATAAAATCCATACCGTTTTATGCGCTCTTTTGTCTTGGATTTGATTAAACTTGCCGAAAAATCACAACGCAAACAACTCGCTGGAAGCCAATAACTCCACTTTATTTTCAGATAAAACCGACAGGGTTTTATCCAAATTATCGGGACGGATAACAACTACCGCGCCTTTTCCGAACGAAAAAGCATACATATATTCGATGAAAATGTCTGCTTGATTGATAATTTTCATTATTTTCGACAATGTACCCGGTTCATTGGGCATTTGCAGGCAGATGACATCAGTGACACTCACGGCGTATTTGTTTTCCCGCAATATATCTCGCGCCTTTTCAGGGTCGGATACGAGTAAGCGGACAATCCCAAAGTCAGAGTTTTCGGCTACTGTGAAAGCGGTCATGTTGATGCCCGCATCTCCTAATATAGTCGTTACTTCGGTAAAACGACCCTTTTTATTTTCTAAAAAAATAGATAATTGTTTGTTTAACATAATATTATACAGTTTATTTGAAACTTCTTTTATCAATGACACGTTTGGCTTTTCCTTGACTTCGTTCAATTGTACGCGGTTCAACCAGACGGACTTCCGGAGAAATAGTCAATACGCTTTGCAAACGGTGCATGATTTGTTTCCGTAAATCGACCATCTTGTTTATTTCGTCGGAATAAAATTCTTCTTTTACTTCTACCTGTACTTCAAAAGTATCCAGATTATTGACTCTATCGACAAGCAATAAGTAATGAGGTTCCAATTGCGGAATTTCGCAAATAACGCTTTCCACTTGAGACGGAAATACATTAACGCCTCGAATAATCAGCATGTCATCGCTACGTCCTAAAATACGGTTCATCCGCACAGAGGTGCGTCCGCAAGCGCAAGGTTCATAATTCAAACTTGTTAAATCCCTTGTACGGAATCGCAATAAAGGCATTCCTTCTTTAGTGATAGTCGAAAATACTAACTCGCCTGTTTTCCCCGGAGGAAGAGGTTCGCCCGTTGCAGGGTCAACAATTTCAGGATAAAAGTGGTCTTCGCACAAATGCGTGCCGTTTTGACATTCGCATTCATGCCCGACTCCCGGACCGATGACTTCGGTCAAACCATAGATGTCATAAGCTTTGATATCTAACTTTTCTTCCAATTCCCTGCGCATTCCTTCTGTCCATGGTTCTGCTCCGAAAGCGCCGACTTTCAGTTGAAATTCCCCGCGAGGGATTCCCGAGTCAAGCAACGCATCCGCCAAAAACAAAGCGTAGGAAGGGGTACAAGCTAAACCAACGGCGCCCAAGTCGTGCATCAACAGGATTTGTTTTTCCGTATTGCCGCTCGACATGGGAATAACCGTTCCGCCAATTGTTTCGACTGCGTTGTGAGCGCCCAATCCGCCGGTGAACAAGCCGTATCAGTAAGAAACCTGCACCACGTCGTTCTTTCCCAATCCGTAAGCCGTGAAACAGCGAGCGCCCACTTCGCCCCAGATATTCAAATCATTGCGCGTATATCCTACAACAATCGGTTTGCCTGTTGTACCGGAAGACGCCTGAATGCGGACAATTTCCGATAAAGGAACGCTTAACAGTTGAAAGGGATAATAATCGCGCAAATCTTTCTTGGAAGTAAAAGGCAACTTGACAATATCATCTATTGTTTGGACGTCGGCAGGAGTAATTCCTTTCTCCTGCATTCTTTTCCGATATGGTTCGCAATTATGGTAAACGCGTTCGACCGTTCTTTTCAGCCGAATTTCCTGAAGTTTACGCATATCCTTTCGGGACATGCATTCCATTGTTTCATTCCAAATCATTTTTCCTTAGTCCAATACATTGTTTTTCCAAGAGCCGGAATTCCTATATATCCGCGAACTTTAAGTTTTGTGGACGACTCGAATGTCAACTTGCACTTATACGTTTTTCCTTCTTCCGGATCATAGATTGTTCCCCCACTCCACTCATTATTTTTATCGTCGTAAGTAAAATTTTTTAATAAAACGACATGGTCGGATTTCACTTTCCGTAATTCGGGAGTAGGATTTTTTTCATCGTACTTTGGAGTACCATCCGGATGATTGGGGTATTTAAGCCAAAAAATCTTCCCTTCGTATTTTCCGTCAGAAGTTTTATAAATTTGAATACGGGATTCAGATTTTGTATCTTCCTTAATGACATAATAATTGCCAATCAATTTGTCGCCATTGGATTGTGAAAATGCTTGCACGCTCGTCAATAAACTTACGAGCAATGCTATAAAAATAAATTTAGTCTTCATCTCTTTCAAATTTATAATTCATAATTAATAATTACTATTAATATCCTCTGATTGCTTTAATTCCCGGCAATACTTTTCCTTCGATAAACTCCAGCAAAGCGCCGCCGCCGGTAGATACGTACGACATCTTGTCGGCAATACCGAATTTATTGACGCAAGCCACAGAGTCGCCGCCGCCTACTAACGAGAACGCTCCCTTTTCGGTTGCTCTAACGATTGCTTCGCCGACTGCCAGCGATCCGTGCGTGAAATTTTCAAACTCAAAAACGCCGGTAGGACCATTCCAAAGAATTGTTTTAGAATTTTCAATTACTTTAGCAAATACTTTTTCTGTTTCAGGACCAATGTCCAATCCTTCCCAATGGTCGGGAATTTCATCAACCGGAACAAGCTGAGTATTGGCATCGTTGCTGAAACTGTCGGCTGCTTTGGCGTCAACGGCTAAAACAATATTGATATTATGTTCGTTTGCTTTTTCAAGCAAAGTCAAAGCTAAATCCAGTTTATCGTCCTCACAGATGGAGTCGCCGATATTCCCGCCCAGCGCTTTGGTAAACGTGAAAGTCATTCCGCCGGCGATAATCAGATTATCTACTTTGGTCAGCAGATTTTCGATGACGTCTATTTTGGAAGAAACTTTTGAACCTCCCATGATGGCAGTGAAAGGACGAGCCGTATCTTTCATAACTCTTTCAACAGCGTCGATTTCTTTTTGCATCAAATAGCCGAACAATTTATGGTCGCTGTCGAAATAATCGGCGATGATAGCGGTTGAAGCATGCGCGCGGTGAGCCGTTCCAAAGGCATCGTTCACATAAACCGTTGCATAAGAAGCCAATTGTTTAGCCATTTCTTTCTGGTTGGCTTTTTCGGCTTTTTTAGCGGCGGCGATTACTTCTTCGCTTGCATCGGCGGCTAAATCGCGAGGCTTACCTTCTTCGGCGGCATAAAAGCGAAGATTTTCCAACAATAAGGCTTGCCCTGGTTTCAAAGCGGCGGATTTTTCAATCGCTTCTGTGCCCAGACAGTCGTTGGCAAAATCAACCGGAACGCCTAATAATTCTGAAATTCTACCTAAAATATGTTTCAAGGAATATTTCTGATTTACTCCTGTTGGACGTCCCAAATGAGAACCGATAATGACGCATCCGCCATCGGAAAGAATTTTTTTCAATGTAGGAATGGCAGCGCTAATACGCGTATCATCCGTGATATTAAAATTTTCATCCAAAGGTACGTTGAAGTCAACACGAATAAAAACTTTTTGTCCTGAAAAATTGAATTTGTCTATTGTTTGCATGTTACTAATTATGAATTATAAATTATAAATTGTGAATTAATGTTTTTTTTCAAATTCCTGCATGGTTTCAATCAAAGCTACGACTGCTTCTTTTGGGAGCGCATTGTAGGTTGAAGCGCGGAACCCGCCAACGGAACGGTGTCCTTTAATTCCTACCATTCCCTTTGAAACGGCAAATTGATAAAATTCGGATTCCAGTTCCTGATATTCTTCGTTCATTACGAAGCAAATATTCATCAGTGAACGGTCTTCAACTGCGGCTGTCCCTTTGAACAGTTTATTACGGTCGATTTCGGCATACAGTAAGCCGGCTTTTTCCTTGTTCTGTTTGTACATTTCTTTTACGCCTCCCAATGCTTTCAGCCATTTCAACGTTTCCAAAGCTGCATAAATCGACACAACCGGTGGGGTATTGAACAGCGAGTTTTCTTTAATATGGGTACGATAATCCAGCATGGTTGGAATCGGACGGGTAACTTTTCCCAATAATTCATCTTTTACGATTACAAAAGTTACGCCGGCGGGGGCAAGATTTTTCTGAGCGCCTCCGTAGATCATTCCATATTTGCCGACATCAACCGGTCGTGAGAAAATATCGGACGACATATCGGCAACCAGAGGTACCGGAGAATCAAGGTCGGTATGAAGTTCCGTTCCAAAAATCGTATTATTGGTAGTAATATGGAAATAATCCGCATCCGCCGGAATAGTGAATTTTTTAGGAATATACGTATAGTTGGATTCTTTGGAAGAAGCGACTTCTACAACTTCTCCAAAGATTTTAGCTTCTTTTTGCGCTTTACTTGCCCACGTTCCCGTATTCAGATAAGCTGCTTTCTTTTCCAGCAAATTAAAAGGAACCATGCAGAATTGCAAACTTGCGCCTCCTCCGAGAAATATAACGGAATATCCGTCAGGAATTTGCAGCAGTTCTTTAAACAAAGCGACAGCATCGTTAACTACCGCTTCAAAATCTTTGGAACGATGGCTTACTTCCATCAGTCCGATGCCTGAACCGGCAAAATCTTCAATTGCCTTAATCGTATTTTCCACTGTTTCTTTGGGTAAAATGGAAGGACCCGCATTGAAATTATACTTTTTCATATTTGTTAATTATAAAAATGAGTCATTTTTGAACGCACGAAGTTACGATTTTTTTTTTACATGGCAAAATAATCAAATAAATATTATTTATGATATGTCAAAAATAAACGCTATATTTGCACTATAAAATGCAATATATTACATGTAAATATGATAAACAGGAATGAAATTTATGGATATGGTAACCGGCAAATTCTGATAGAACTTGGCAAGTGGTTACAGCATAAAAGGCTGAATTTGAATATGCAACAAATCGAATTGGCTGAAAGATGCGGATTAAGCCTTTCAACTGTTCATGGGCTTGAAAATGGGCGTAATACTACTTTGGATACATTTATCGCCGTACTTCGGGAATTGCGGGAATTTGACACATTGTATCTGTCTTTCCTGAATCCTGAACCGATTGCGCCGGACGTCATGCTGAAATTAACTAAAAATCAACGTTTGCGAGTGAGGAAACTTAAAACCGGACAGCCATGATTGCAGAAGTGAGATTGTGGGATATGCTTGTCGGAAGCCTGTCGCTAAACACAGATAAGAGAACGTCTGTTTTCCGCTTTGATTCCGATTTTGTAAAAAAAAATTTGGACATTGCACCTGTTTTGATGCCGGTAAACAGTATTGACATATTAAAGGTGCGTACATTTATTCCCGAAGATGAAGCGGATTTCAGAACCTACAAAGGTCTTCCGGAATTTGTTGCAGACAGTTTACCAGATTCTTTCGGTAACAAGGTAATCAATGCATGGTTGGTTAAGCAAGGAAGAAATGTCAATGATTTTACGTCCATAGAAAGGCTATGCTATACGGGAAAACGAGGAGTAGGGGCTTTGGAGTATTTCCCTGCTATTGGAGGCGACGACCAAATGGCGGATGTGGATGTGGATGAACTTGTACGCCTTGCAAACGATGTGCTCGATGACCGGAAAGGGCTTCATACCAATTTTTCCAAAGGCGATGAAGCGCTGATGTCTATTGTGCGTGTCGGAGCATCTGCCGGAGGAGCAAGACCTAAAGCTGTGATTGCCTATAATGAAGAAACAGGCGATATAAAATCCGGTCAAGCAGCAGATATTCCACAAGGGTTTGAGCATTGGCTGATTAAATTAGATGGAGTAAGCAAATCGGAAGAACTTGGCTTATCGTCGGGGATGGGGCGTATCGAATACGCCTATCACTTAATGGCAAAGGATTGTGATATTGAAATGTCGAGATGCAAAATTCTTGAAGAAGGCGGTCGCGCTCATTTTATGACCAGAAGATTCGACCGTCCGGGTGGAAATGAAAAAATATTCGTTCAATCGTTAAATGCAGTTGCGCGAATGAATTATAACAAAATTGGAACCCATTATTATGAGCAGTTATTTTCTGTTATGAGAAGAATACATTTACCACACACCGACATGGAGCAACAATTCCGCCGTATGGTATTTAATGTTGTAGCAAAAAATTGCGATGATCATACTAAAAATGTGTCGTTCCTGATGGATAAAACCGGTAAATGGTCGCTTTCTCCTGCCTACGATATAACTTATGCTTATGATCCGGCAAGTTATTGGAATTCAAGGCATCTGATGGGTATTAATGGAAAATTTGATAATTTTATCAGGAAAGATTTTGAAAAAATCGGCAGAGAAACAGGCGTAAAAAATTGGGATACAATTTTAGAACAAGTTTGCGACGTTGTTTCTCATTGGCAGGAATATGCTGAATCGGCAGGAGTTGATAAATCGCTTTATGAAAAAATCGGAGCGGTTCATCAAATACACGTCAACACATAATCTTCATCAAAACACCGGATAAAGCATAAACACTTGATTTTAATTCCCTGTTTTTCTTTATCTTATCACTGATTGCATCAAACCAACAGATGACATTATCCGCATAAACCATCGGGGTTTCCGTGAGGTCTATCAGTTATGTAACGATTCCTATTCATAAATTTCATGCAAAAATACACAATTCATTATATATATTTCATAAAAGAACCAAAATATTTCCGTAAAAAATTGTATCTTTGCGTTTGTTAAAAATTTAATTTTGTATTGCATGAATACAATTAGGAAGTAAATGAATATTTCGCAAGTCATAGAAATACTGGAAAATTATGCTCCGCCGGCTTTGCAGGAAAGTTTTGATAATTCGGGACTGCAGGTTGGCGACGTTTCCCAAAAAGTGAAAGGAATTTTACTTTGTCTCGACGTTACCGAAGAAGTATTGGACGAGGCAATGGAATTAGACTGTAATCTGATCGTTTCTCATCATCCGCTGTTGTTTAAGCCGATAAAGAAATTGAGCGGCAAGACTTATATCGAACGCTGTGTCATAAAGGCTTGCAAAAATGATGTGGTTGTCTATGCGGCGCACACGAATATGGATAATGCTTACGGCGGCGTTAATTATTATCTGGCGGAAAAACTCGGTTTGCAAAACTTGCGGATACTCAGTCCTAAAAATGACGGTTTACTGAAATTAGTAACTTTTGTTCCCGAAGCGCATGCCAAAACAGTACGGAACGCTTTGTTCAATGCAGGCGCCGGTTGCATCGGGAATTATGATTCATGCAGTTTCAATGTTCCGGGCGCCGGAACATTTCGCGCGGGAGAACAAGCGCATCCTTTTGTTGGAAATCCGAACGAACTGCATACCGAGCCTGAAATCCGTATTGAAACCATTCTTCCGGTTTATAAAAAATCGGCGGCGCTTCGAGCTTTGTTAGCCGTTCATCCTTATGAAGAACCGGCTTATGATTTCTATCCGCTGGCAAATGAATGGAATCGCGCAGGATCAGGCATTATAGGCGAATTGCCTTACCTTGAAAGAGAGGAAGAATTTTTACAGCGATTGAAAACGATTTTCAAGCTACAAAGTTTGAAACATTCGCCTTTGACGGGAAAAGAAATTCGCGAAGTCGCCTTGTGCGGAGGCAGCGGCGCATTTTTGATTCCGGATGCTATCGCTTACGGCGCTGATATTTTCATTACGGGAGAAGCGCGGTATAATGATTATTTCGATGTTGAAAACCGGATTTTATTAGCGGTTATCGGGCATTACGAATCTGAAATCATTACAAAAGAATTGTTTTATGATGTTATTACAAAAAAAATGATTAACTTTGCGGTTCATTTTTCAACAACAAACACAAATCCGGTAAATTACCTGTAATTCAAAAAATTATGACTAAAAAGACAAAAGAAGTCGAAACAATACAAAAACCGACTAAAGAGCAAAATAAACATGCAAAGTCCGGCGCTAACGACTTGAAAGCTAAACCGGCTGCTTCACCTGCGAGTAAACAACAAGATACTCCGTCTGCAAATAAAAAAGAAAAAGCGAGTGCGGAAGATTTGTCGGTAGAACAAAAATTAACGAATTTATACAAACTTCAAACGACTTTGTCTGAAATAGATAAAATCAAAACGCTTCGGGGCGAACTTCCTTTAGAGGTACAAGATTTGGAAGATGAAGTCGCCGGCTTGCAAACCCGTATTCAGAACTTTATGCTGGATATTAAAGAGATTGATACCGCTGTTGGACAACAAAGGATAAAAATTACCGATTCAAATGCATTAGTCAATAAATATAAAACGCAATTAGACAATGTCAGAAACAACCGCGAGTTCGATAATCTTTCTAAAGAGATTGAATTTCAAGGACTTGAAGTTGAGTTAGCTGAAAAGCGCATTCGAGAATTTACGGCAGAATCCAAGCTTATTAACGAGGAAATTGTCAAAAGTAAAAAAACGCTGGAAGAACGGCATGTCGATTTGAAGTCGAAAAAGGAAGAATTGAACGGAATTATATCCGAAACAAAAATTCAGGAAGAACAACTGCGGGAAAAAGCCAAACAATTGGAAACAACGATTGAAACCCGTTTGCTTGCCGCTTTCAAGCGCATTCGTAAAAGCGCAAGGAATGGATTAGCCGTAGTCTATATTCAACGGGACGCTTGCGGCGGTTGCTTCAATAAAATACCTCCTCAAAGGCAATTAGACATCAAATTGCGTAAAAAAACAATCGTTTGCGAACATTGCGGACGCATCATGATTGATCCGCAGTTGGCAGGAGTGGAATAAATGCATCCTTTACATTCTTTTCGATACTGTCCCGTATGCGGGTCGGAACATTTCATTGAAAATAATTTCAAATCCAAGAAATGCGAAGGTTGCGGGTTTGTTTATTATTTCAATTCTTCAGCCGCCACAGCCATTTTCATTACGAATAGAGTTGGAGAGCTATTGGTTGCCCGCCGTGCGAAAGAACCGGCAAAAGGCTCATTCGATTTGCCCGGAGGATTTGTCGATATGTATGAAACCGCCGAAGAAGCCATCATCCGCGAAGTGGAAGAAGAAACCGGCTTACGGATTTCCACGCCCGAATATCTGTTTTCTTTACCGAATATCTATCGCTATTCCGGTTTTGACGTGCACACCGTTGATTTGTTTTATCAATACTCGGTAGATACTTTTTCAGGCATACATGCGGGAGACGATGCCGAATCGCTTTTCATTTTAGAAAGAAGTCAAATTCAACCTGAAACTTTCGGGTTAAATTCTATACGGCAAGCGGTTAAGATTTGGCTGGATAACGCAAAATCTTCATAAAAACCGGTCTTGTATTGCCTGATAGATTCTGTGAAAGAAAATAATTAAATCCGGGAAGGGAATACGGTTCCTTCCCGGAAATTTGAATTAGACATTTGGCTATGGTGTATTGCCGCATTTACTCAAGTTAAACTGGGGTTTCTGGTTCACCAGGACTTGCTTGAAATCCCTGCTCAACCTTTACTTCTACCATTTTAATAATAGGAGCTTCGTACATTTCCTTTATTTCCGGCAAATATGCCGTAGTTATTTTATTATCTTTTTCCATTTTTTAATAAATTAGTACATTACTTTACAATTACTTTAACATTATCTGTATCCTTTTCGGAAATTACTTTCACGATATATGCTCCAACAGGCAAATTCCGATTAACCGAGTATGAAATCGCATTGATAGAGGAATTTTTAAATATCAAAATGCCTTGTTGGTTATATACCGCCACTTCCTTTATCGGATTGGAAGCGCCGGAAACGACTTGAATATGACCGTTCGCTTCAAATACATTCGCTTTTTCGACTGCCGTTCCGTTCAAACCGGTGATTGTCTTTGAAATGCGAATAAAGAACCGGTCTTCGCATGGAGCGAAAGCGCCATTCACTTGCTTGGGCGTGTAATTGACCGAATAATCGTAGGAAGCTAAGCCTGTCAAGTCTATTTCTTTATTTGCTTCGGTATCGATAAAACTCAAATTAGCGTCGTAATTATCCATACCGTTGAATGAAAGCGTGATATTGCCTGCGTAGTTTGTCGCCAAACCTATCGGAATCAACAAATCGTCGCTGTTGATGATGTTCGCTCCGACTGCAATTAAACCACCCTGGTATGGTTTCAATGTATAGATTTCCGGAACATCGGTAATGCCATTACTGATTAAACGGGCATCCAAATCGCCATATTCATTTTGTCCTCCATCCCGTTTGACGATAATGGTATTGAATCCTGCTACCGGAGTACGGGCAATAATATTTAGTTTGTTATCTACACTTGTTGAAGAACGCAATGCGACCTTCGCAAGCGTCGTCATATTTTCATTAAAAGATAACGTAATTGCTGTCGTACCCGTATCTCCTCCTGAATCGTCACCACTTCCCGGAGGAGCCTTTGCAATATTAGACGCTCCTTGTTGCGATGATTGATTTAGCGTTTCTTGCTTTTCAACAATAAATCCCTGCAATGGTGGAATAAGCAGTTCGGTAGAAATAATTACAGTAGCGCTCGTAGGACCGACATTGCCGTCAGGGGTAAAAATGGTATAACCATCACCAGTCCATATATAATAATTAGGTTTTATATAATCGCTATTTAAAGCGTAAAACTTGGAATAGTCTAAAGTTGCCATATAGGGATTACCGATTAAAGCAAAGATGCCATCCTTGAAATCTATTGTTTTTGATGTAAAACTTGTCCCGTTTGTTCCTGCTAATTGATACGCTTTGTTGTCGTCACGCAAAACAGTAGTGACTGTGCCGCCGTTATCTCGAATATAATCATCGCCGTTCAATTTGAAACTATAGAACTTACTTTCTTTGCTTGTGCTGTTATAATCGTGCGATTGGTCTATTTTTTCATAAAGCTCTCGCTCGGAAACAGGCACATTTTCTGCATGATGTTGATAGAACGGAAATTCGCGGATACCGTCTAATAATTTTAGTCCTTTATCCGGACTACTTGGGTAATTCGCTTTATTATCGTCGTTCAACAAAAAAACAAAAGCGTCTCCGAAAGAATAATAATCGCTGTTGGTGTGCGTGACTGTAGCCCAACTACCGGAAGTAGTACTCCCTCCTCCATTACTTGTAGATGAGAAAGATTTTATATATGTAGCCGGATAACCGCCAAACGAGAAATCACCCGTATAAACTTGCCCAAAGGGTATGGATAGCATTAGCCAACGATTACGCTGTGTTATTTGATTGCTGAAGTCGTACTGAACAAAGGCATTTCCTGTCAACATACTCTGATGACCTATTTGCGCTCCGGGTTCAAAACGAATCGCGGCAACGGTAACAGAAGTTGTAAGGTCAGGGAAATTCGGCGCAGAGCCGTGAATGATGGCTAAATCCATTGGGGTCGGGACTTTCTCAGCTAACCAGTTGCCAGAATTAGACCATAAAGTATTTTCAGAGCCATTCCATTCCGGATAGAAAGTGCAGAGATATGGAAAAACATGTAATGACATATAGAAATTACCTCCACCAACTGTATTTGAAACAGGTTGCCATATTCCAGATCTTTTACAATAAGCTGTATTATCAGTTATATTTGAAGAAGGAGGGTCTGTTTGTAATATACCAAAATCATTTAAAGGGGTAGTATTAAATACTTGATATCCAATAAAAAATGAACCGGAAACATAAACAGGAGAAGTAAAATCAATTATATTTTCTCCCATATGAAGCGAAATAAAAGATACTTCTTGTGTGTATAGTTCTTTATCAGGATATTGAGCGCCTTTTGTCCATACTTTAAGAATTATTCTCGCGTCAGTTGAATTTAGAGAATTAATGCCCAAAACTGCAATATTCATTTTCATACCGGATATTTTAATTATTTCTTGTGAATCATAATTATAATATTCAGCAAAATCCGTGACATTATATACATTAGTTCCTGTTACATAACCATTATTAGTACCCCATGAGTAACAATATGCTTCTTTATTTTCTTGACCATTAGAAGCAAAATCACAGGTAATCGGATCATATATTGTCAAATGGACAGAAATTGGATCCGATTCTTCAGAAGGATTGCCTCCCGATACAGCTTTTATCGTATAGAACCATTCGGTTGAAACATTCTTATCTAAATTGCCGACTTTAAAGGAGATCACATTACCGACATTTTTATCTTGAAAGCCGCTGGCATAGACTTTTGAACTTCCATTCATGTAATATACATTTAGAATATAAGAAGTAGCGCCGCTTGAAGGAAGCCAATTTGCTGTAAATCCAGTAGAGTTGATAAGAGTTGCCGGTTGTGCTACCGGTTTACCCACGATGGGGAATGTAACTTTAAAGCTCATCGTTGCTCCTCCCGAAGCTCCGATATCACTAATTACTATTCCGCCCAAACCGGGTGTGTTATTCGACAAGAAGGCGGGCGGATCACTTGAATCGCTGAAAGTTGTACGTCCGGAATTACTGCTGAAATATGCATTGTTAACGTTTCCGTTGGTAGTCGTATTAGTTCCTCCGGGTCGAAAAGCATATACTTCATCCGGAGGTCCGCTTGCATCTCCATTTAAATTAGGGTTAACTCTATAAACAACAAGTCCGCTTCCCGGCAATTGAGAATCCCATATTACATTTGTATTATCTCTGTATTCAACCACAAAAAATTCTGTAGACGAATTAGGAGAAGCTATTTTGTAACAATTGTTTGTCGGCGACCATATATTATTTATTGAATAAGTGCCGCTCGCGGTTATTTCCGGAATATTAGCAATCCATTTACCATATTTGTATTTCAACCATGCTGTCGGCGATTGCGGCGGTATAGTGTTGGCGCTCATCACATCCCAAGGTCCCACAGGATTAATTGTTGCGTCATCATACCGGTATAAATCCGGCGCTCCAAGCGTATGAAACATTTCGTGAACCAATACGCTTTGCCGACCGTTACCTACATACAATAAATGATTTTCAATTTGAAAATTATAAGTCCAAACTCTCTTGCCGTTTATTTCAGCATCTACAGAATAGAGCGCCCATTGATGAGGCCATAAAAGCGTTGACCACGCGCCGGGATCTCCTTCAATAATAAAACAGATATTATCGACTAACCCGTCGTTGTCGAAATCCAAATTTAAATCGGACGGAATTTGATTCTTAACAGCGTCAATAGCTCTTTTTAGCATGGGTTGCTCTACCGCCGCTCGTTCGGCATCAGAAGAAAACGTGGCTTCAAACGTTGAACGGGGCATATTGTCAACATAAGAAACGACTTTTTGCCCTGTAGTATTTGGATAAAAGGTGGAAGGAATAAAAAGGGTACCATTCGATACATCATAATAGTAGCTATATAATGATGCGCCCGGCTCGTTTTTGTTAAAAAAATCTTCAAATACGCTTCGGTCTTCCTGAAATTCCTGAACATCATCACTAAAACGAATATAAATAACCAAGTTATTTAATGTGCCGGTGTTAGATGATGCCCTGAGAGAACCGAAAGGGCTTCCCAAATTAGGTTTTGCAGGAGTGGCTTTCAGAAAATTTTGTCGAATTTGTTCCATTTTTTTTGCAGGGATATTAATATTAGGAATAAGCCCTACTGTTTTTGGATCGACTTTTCCAACAAAATAACCTGACGAAACTAATTCATCATTTTTCAAAACCGCATATACGAGGTATCCGGTTTGCGGATCTTTAACTATTGTGTAACCATCCGCATCGTGAACTCGGTGATAAAATTCATCGCCGGTAGTATATAACTGTACAATTTCTCCGTTCGGTTGTTTAACCTTAATCGGAAAATTGATCAGAAATGCTGCAAATAAAGTATTATTTAACAGCAAAAAGAAAAAGAGAAACATTAAGTACTTTTTCATCTGTATATAATTTAAAAAATAATTAATATGTTTAGATTTTATTTTCGTATTATTAATTCTCCTTTAACACATTAAAATTAGCTATAAAAAACGAGGGATTATTTTATATAGAATTTTAAATATAGAAAGGGATTAAGGAATGAAAAATAAACAACATATAACAGTAATCTCAGTGTAACTCTGTGTCTTCTCTGTGAATCTCTGTGTAATAAAAACACTTACACGGAGCAACACAGAGAAGACACAGAGAACCACAGAGGAAATTTCAAATCACAATAAGCATTCCTAATCAAGAGAGAGAGATTTCAAAAATTAGCGATAAGAATTATGTAAATTTTGTATAGAAAAAAGGCTCGTTTTTATCAATTATTTTAAATGCAATATTAAATATTTGAGCGTAATAATTAACGGCAAATGTAAGAATAATTTTTAAAATCCACAATTTTTTTGTTAAAAATAATCAAGATCAATAATTCTGTCGCAAAATGCGAGCGACGACTCTCTTGATCTCTCTAATATTCACGATTAAAATAATTTTGTAATTGTTTTTGGAAAACGAAGATGAAACAGTATCGAAAAAATAATTTTTTTCCCGTATTGCCCCGGAAAAACCAGTTCACTTTTCCAATATCTCGACCGCAACAGTTTTATTTTGTAAATAATGATATTCAACAACGATCGTTTTTCTATGGGAAATGCGCAAATTTCAGGATTCAGCAAATCGTCCCAAATTCGTTTTTCTAATGATAAATCGGATTCGTATGGAGGGGCATATTCCGGATTCAGACCTAAATATTTAACTGATAGAGAAATAAAAGCGTCGGCTAATTTCAATAAGCCTGCTTTCGATAAAGTATTCCGGTAAAGAGTAAAATCAATTTTTCCTTTGTATGCCGTAAATATAACGGTCAAGTCGCATAATTGCCGCAGTACAATTCTGCTGGACATGTGCGAAAAAGTATGTAAAGTTACAAAAAGGGCGTCAAAATCGGGTGGTGGAAACAGCAAAGGCTCCACTGTTTGACCGGATTCAGCAAGGAATGTTTCATTCGGAATGCCTGCTTCCGTCAATAGCGCCATCAACTGCATTTCCAAGTATTCGCTGTGCTGAAAACTTTTGTTACCGATAAAGTTATGATGACTTTCAATTAATATTCCCTTGTAGAAAAAATTTGAATGCTTTTTTGTGATTGATCTTTTTTTGACGGCAAAACGTTCCAATATAGCATTGCCTTCCTCTGATTTTCCGCAGAAGGAAATATCAATGTCTCCAAATTCACGGCTGGCGGGTACGGGATAAAGCCTCGAAAGGGCAACCCCTTTGAATAGCAGCATTGGAATATTGTTTTTTCTGAAAAGGGCGGACAATTCCATAGCTGTTTCCATGCAATGCCGGTAGTGTTTTTCTACAGCTTCTACGCTTGCTACCCAGCGCAGCTTCACCGGAAACGCTATTTTTTGTAATGTGTTTGGAAGCCTCATTGCCCCGTTCAGCGACAAAGCCATTACTCCCTGTGCAAGCGACTGCTCAAACAATTCATCCCAGTCTGCTTCCGTCGCATCGACAAACAAATTCTCATCCGGATTTGTTCCGTGCAAAGCGGCTTTCGTAAGGTCAAGCAACCGCTGGGAATTAATTTCAGAGAAAACGGTTTTCATTCAATAGCGTTACATTGCTTGAGCTGGTCAACCCAATTTTTTGCATCGGCTTCTGCCGTTCCGGCTTTCACCTGAAAACGGTCTGTGAGTAGCAGGGTAACATCTTCCAATGAAAATGCCCTGTCATATAGCGTATTCCACAACCATTCGGATGTTGTATTGAATGAAACGACTTTAGTCATATCCACCCCTACCCTGCCTTGCATGATTAGCACTTTTTCTCCTGCAATATTTTTAATTTCAAGTCCCTTTTTGATTTGCATACTATGATTTGTTTATTTCACAATCACTTTAACATTATCCGTATTCTTTTCAGAAATCACTTTCACAATATAGGCGCCGGCATGCAAACTCCGATCTACTGTATGTGAAATCGCGTTAATTGCGGACTTCTTGTATATCAATGCGCCTTGTTGGTTATATACCATCACTTCTTTTATCGGATTGGATGCGCCGGAAACAACCTGTATGCGACCGTTTGCTTCATACGCATTCGCTTTTTCGACTGCGGTACCGTTCAATCCGGCAATTGTCTTTGAAATACGGATGAAGAACCGGTCTTCATATACTGCCGCTGCACCGTTTACTATCTTAGGCGTATAATTGATCTCATAATCGTAAGAAGCCAAGCCTGTCAGGTCAATTTCCTTATTTGCTTCGGTATCGATAAAACTCAATTTAGCGTCGTAAGCATCCATACCACTGAACGAAAGCGTGATATTGCCTGTGTAGCTTGTCGCCAAACCTATTGGTATCAGCAAATCGTCGCTGTTGACAACGTTAGCTCCGACAGCAATCAGACCGCCTTGATAAGATTTCAGCGTATATATCTCCGGTACGTTGTTAATACTATTGATAATCGTTCGAGCATCCATGTTGCCAAATTCATTTTGTCCTCCTTCCCGTTTAGCAATAATAGTCCTGACTTTTGCCGTCGAATTATGGGCGTCAATGATTAATTTGTTTTCATTGCCGGCGGATGAACGCAAGTGAATATCCGAATTTACAGTTGTCATATTTTCATTGAATACTAAAGGATTGACCTGCTCGGATGCCGTTCCGGATTTTCCGACAAGAAATCCTTGCAACGGAGCAATATAATTACCTAATGGAGTGGTTACATCTCCGAAAGATTCTCCCAAAGCGGAAGAATATGATTTGTAACTACCGTCTATCCATACATAATAGTAGCCATTGATGACATTGCTGTTATTTTGGTATAGATTATCCAAATCAAGAACAGCCATATAGGGATTCCCTGTTAAAGCAAAGTTATCGCCTGTGAAATTTAATGTTTTAGAAACGCTCGCTCCTGCTAACTGATATGCGCTTTCGTCGCGAGGCACAGTATAGCTATCGTCCTTATTTCGTACATATCCGTTGCCGTCGCTGTTATTTACGATGCTATAGAATGTACTTACTCCGCTTGAATAGTCGTGAGCCTGATGTACTTTACTATAAAAAGCGCTATCTGACGACCCTTCGGCATGATGTTGGAAGAAAGGTAATTCCCTGATACCATTCAACAGTTTTAACCCTTTGTCCGTATCTGTCGGATAGCCCTCTTCATCGTCCCTGTTCAGCTTAACAATAAAGCCATCGCCGAGCTTGAAAGGATCTTGGATTTTATTGAAAGCGCTCCAACTGCCGTAAACTATCGTTCCACTATCTTCGGAAGAGAAAGAACATACCCAAGTTTGCGGATAACCGCCGAAAGTGAAATCATCAGGGTAGGCTTCACCCAAAGGCATGGAAAGCATGAGCCATTTATCGCGATTGTTCAAGTCGTACTGAACAAAAACTTTTCCTGTCAACTTGCTCTGGCGACCGATTTGCGCGCCGGGTTCAAAACGAATGGCGGCAACGGCGACATTGTTTTGTAAATCAGGAAAATTGGGCGCATTTGCTGCAATAATAACTGTATCCGTTGGTATCGGGGTTCTTCCGGCGCTCCAGTTTGTGGAAACATTCCAGTCGGAAGTTTTTCCCAACCAAGTCAGCGTGGTAACAGGAAGAACGACAGGCGCAGACGTTAGCGTAAAGCTATAATTATTGCTTATTTGTTTTGAAGTAACGCCATCAGAGGAAAAAACCCATCCATAATAATCTCCTGCCGGTAAGCTGACAGGATCATTGAAAATGATTGTTTGTGCGTTTCTTTGATCAATTGTTGCGTTTTTTGTCCCAAAACTCCCAATTATTGAGTATGAGCCACCATTAGGAACCCTTGCAGTGATATAAACAATAATACGTCCATCAAATATTCCACCTGTGTTTCTGACAGTAACGGATAAGTTAGGTTCGTTTACGGGAACAGAATTTGCATTGGGAAACGAAAAGTTGGTTACCGATAGAACGGGATCAGAAGGCGTAGCCAATACAGTTACCGTTTGATTTGAGCCTAATTGTTGTGAAGGCGCACTTTGATTATTATCAGGATCATACCAAAGCGATAAAGAGTAATCGTCCGGAGATAGACTTATTACGTTCGTACTCGAAAATACCACCTCTTTGGTTGACCCTGCCGGAATAACAACAGGGTCGGTAACTATTGCCGCGCCATTTAATTGCAGGCTCATTTGGGAATAATAATCTCCATTTCCACTATTAGCGACAGTAGCTATAAACTTACCTGTTCTGCTTTGATACAGGTTTCCGACAGCGGTTAAAGACTCTAACGATAAAACGGGCGCTGTATCAGATGCTTTTGTTAGCAGAACTGTATTGTCGCTCGCAACGACAACACGGATATATTTATCGCCATTTACTCCTTTTATTTTATTTGGTACCAAGGGACTTGATGTCGGACTGAAAACAGCATAAATTCTGTATGTACCCGACGCTAACCCAGACGGTAAGCTACGATTTGAAATAGTAATGCTACTGAAATAATAGCTGGGAGGAAGCCCATTGGTAATATTATAACTATTGTATGATGAAGGCGACAAATATCCTATGAGCGAGCCATCGTCTTTATAAAGTTGCATATTAAGATACATGGAAGAAAGCGTTGTAGAACCAAGATTGGTTAAATTCACTATGGTTACGTCAAATGGAACCGATACGCTACTTAAAGAAGTTGCAGTCGAAGGATAGAAGTCCGATAAACCAAAAAGAATATTTGATGCCGAACTACCTCCCGCATCCGGTTGGATTCCCACAACAATAGTTTGACTTGTATTATAACCACCTGCTCCTCCGCCAACTCCTAAAGTTTCCGGACTTAATGCCGACAGCTCGAAATAACCATTGGAACTGCCGCCCCAACCCCAATTGAAATGGAAAAGATTGTCGGAGTCATACCCGTCGCAAACAAAAGCGTGTCCGCCTGCGCTTCCTTGCCCGCCATAATAAATCGGACGTCCGGCATCTAATTCAGGTTTAAGGATATTCAGCCAGTCGGTGTAGGAATAGTAATTTCTTTCAAGATAAGTGATTCCGGCATCATATTTAAAATATTTAACTAAAGCGGAAACTACAGCGCTTATCAGAGCGCTACTACCGCCACTCGCAGCAGTACCATATTGCATCTTTACACTGACTCCGCAATGGTACATTAATGTTGCAACAGCGCTATTTTCTTGAGGAAGACTGTATGAAGAATAGGTATTGGTCATATTTGCCCAATCATAATTTGTGTTTCCAAAATTAGCGGATTGAGCGCCGTATGTCGGATCGATATAAGAATAAGAATCTGTGCCTGTTGCCGGATAATTCCAATATTTCATAACCTGTGCCATAGCTGTTGCTACACAACCGGTTACCGTTCCGGAAGGACAAAGCGCATTATAGGGCGCAGTCTGATTCCACTGCGTTTGAATAAGTGGATTAACAACTGTGCCGCTTGCTCGTAAAGTAGCGGAGTTCTTATTGAGAAAAGCATCCCATTGCTCCTTAGTATCCTCGCTTTGAGCCGTTCCTTGTATTATTGCCTGTTCAATTTCTTTTGCGAGGCAATCGTCCATATAGTAAACAAAATCAGGAGGTAAATTGTTAGGGTCAAAAGCGTCGGCATCGGAATAACCGAGCACCGGTTTGGCTATATCGTCGCCGGATACGATGACAAATCCTTTTCCCCCTGCACTGAAAACATAATAAAGAACGTCAGCCGGAGCATTGCTGTTCGCTTGGAAAGAAATATTTCCACTAACCTTTTTCGGGGCATTAACCGTTTCGCTGCCGGTTGTTCTGGTAAATACCAAATTAAGTTCCTGCACGCTTCTCAATTGATTCTTCAATTGAAGTTGCGCTTCGGCAATTTGCTTTGCTGTTCCTTGACTTACCTGTTTAGCTACTAAGCAATTTGGAATAAAGCTAATCAACAGGAATAAAGCAAATTTAAGATTTTTCATAAAATTATTTTGTTGTAGTATTATTATTTTTATATCTGAATTATTTCATAAAAAATTGATTATATAACTCGGCGATGCAAATATAATGGAATTATCGCTTAAATTTGTATGTATTTTAAAATTTAACATAGCGACATTGCAAAATATATATATTTCATGTACTTTTGCAGGTCTAAATCCAAACATGGCTGAAAATAAAATTCATAAAGTTTTACTGTTTGTAGCAATTGTTGTAGCAGGGGCGTTATTGCTTTCGCTTGTACCCGATTTCAACTGTAGCGGAGTGGACTTTAAAAAAGTAGATGTTCTTTCCGATATACGCTCGAATAAAAATAATGCTGCGGACGATACGATTGCCGCTCAAATAAAACCTGAATATGCCGATACCTGTAAAGCCGGTATGGCGTGCATCGACGATTATTCGGAAAAACATGATGCGCTCAATCGTTTTTATGAAGCGTTGTCGTCAAACCGTCAAGTGCGCATTGCCTATTTTGGAGATTCATTTATTGAAGGCGATATACTGACCGGTTCGTTGCGCTATATGTTTCAGGAAAAACAGGGAGGACATGGCGTTGGTTTTGTTCCAATCAATTGTCTCACTGCAGGATTCAGGACTACGGTTGTAACTTCTGCCAATAATTGGGAGGAGCATTGTTTGACCGACAGTGTTTTTGACCGTAAGAAACAGGGGATTTCAGGCTATTATTTTATCCCTCAAGCCGGAGCAACTGCATCTTATTTTTGCCGCACCGCTTCCGGAAATGAAACGGATACCTGTTCCGAAGCGGCGTTTTATTTTATAACCGATGGAAATTTGAAATTTACAACCACTGTCAACAAGCAAACGAAAGAACAGCATAGCGTCGCAGGAAGTCCTGATATTCAGAAATTTTCCGTTCACGGGCGTATTGGTCATATACGGATTACTGTTGATAATCCGGGCAAAAATACGCGGTTTTTTGGAATAACGATGGATGATGAAAATACGGGAGTAATCATTGATAATTATTCGCTTCGCGGTACATCGGGCGAAACGCTGGGTTCTATTCCGGCGAAAACATTGCAGGATTTCGATCAATTGCGAAGGTATGATTTAGTCGTTTTGCAATACGGATTAAATGTTGCTACGAAGACGGGAAATAAATACGATTACTATAAAAAAGCGATGGTGAAAGTGATAAACTATCTTCGGAAAAATTTGCCTAATACCGATTTTCTGCTTGTAAGCGTTGGCGACCGGGCTGCGAAAATCGATGGCGAAATGCAAACGATGCCCGGCGTAAAAAATCTGTTGGTTACCCAGCAGGAAATTGCATTCGAGTGCGGCGTCGCTTTTTGGAATTTGATGGACGCTATGAAGCTTGATGGCGGAATAGTTGAATACGTAAAGTCAAAGCCGTCCAAAGCAAATTTGGATTACACGCATATTAACGTACGCGGCGGCGAGCTGGTGGCAAAACATTTGTTTGAAACCATTGAATATGAAAAAGAAAGATATATTGAAAAGAAGAAATACAGCGAATCGAAATGATATGAGAATAAAAATAACATTCTTTTTTTTACTGACCGGTTTTTTATGGACTTGCCCTGAATCATTATTTTCGCAGCAGGATTTTGAAAATACCGGAAATAATACGTCTCGTCCTGTTTCTTTTGAGACAGTTATGCCGTCGGCGTTCAGAGGCGTTAAACCCAATGTGATACAAGACGCAACGCATAGCTTGTCTTCGTTTTTTGAAAAACTTTCAATTCTTCAGAATCCGGTTGATACGGGAACGACAGTTGTTAGCATTGTGCATATAGGCGATTCGCATGTCCGCAGTCACGAGTTTACGCCTGCCCTCAGTTCGCGGCTGAACGAAGTATTTGGTAATGCAGCGGTTGGAACGAATGAAGGTTACAGATCCGAAGGGATTTTGGAAGAAAACGGTTCATCAGGAATTATTTGTCATTGCATTGGAATTAATGGCGCTACCGGTCAAAATTTTTTGGATGAGAATTATATGACGCAGATTCAACAGCTTCATCCCGATTTAATTATTATCTCGCTTGGAACGAATGAAAGTTTTGGACTGTATAATTCGGCAACTCACTATGATATGATGGAAAATCTTTTCTCTATGATAAGAAACTATTGCCCTGATGCTTCCATTTTATATACTACCCCTCCCGGAGCATACAAAATGATATATCGCCGTTATGTCAGGCACAAACGCGTCTATCGCAGATTAATCAGGGTAGAAGAAAACAGGAATGTAGAAAAAGCGGCGGCGACAATCGTGCAGTTTGCAGCGAATCATCATGTTGCCTGCTGGGATTTGTTTAATATTGCCGGCGGCGAAAAATATGCCTGTAAAAACTGGCTTTCAGGCAATTATTTTCAACGCGACAGGGTGCATTTTGTGAGCGCTGGTTATGCGCTTCAAGGGAATTTATTGTATGAGGCGATAATGAATGGGTATAATGAAAAGTAATAAATGAATAACACGTTGCTTTTTTTTAATTTGGATTTCGGAAAATTTAAATCGCTGTTTTTATACAATCCGGGTGAGCCAATGCTTTTCAACAGCGGGCTTTTCCTGTTTTTGTTTTTTGCCTTCCTCATTGTTTATACCGCATTGAAAAACCGCTTTACTCCGCGTCTCATTTTTGTAATTCTGTTTTCCTATTTCTTTTATTACAAAAGCAGCGGAATGTATTTTCTGTTACTTGCAATCGTCACCGTATGCGACTTTTTTCTGGCGCAGCAGATAGCCCGC
>Ga0123357_10000581_pt1 | contig 36131 bp, 22 predicted proteins | sample TergutEmb28metaG_FD_89873 | JGI IMG/M metagenome (GOLD analysis project Ga0123357, IMG submission 89873) | Embiratermes neotenicus P4 segment gut microbial communities from Petit-Saut dam, French Guiana - Emb289 P4 | ecosystem: Host-associated > Arthropoda: Insects > Digestive system > Gut ... | reverse complement strand
CCCCTTGTGGACTGCAGCGAGGAGGAAGCAAACGCCGATGTCGCACTCAACGTGATCGTCGGCACGCCTGACACTGGAACGGGTGTGCCCATCAGTTGCAATATTTCGGCGTGTTTGTGGTGTACTGCTCCCCCAGGGGCTCCCTACGACTCGTTGTGTTCTCAAGTGGTACACAGTTGCTGGCAATAGGCCTCGTGGCGGCGTGATGGTCTTCGGTCTTCACGCAACGGCGTCGGCAGCCCATCTATCTGGTGGGCGGCCGACGCCGATCAATCCGTAACTCGGACTAGGTATAGACGTCTAGCAGGATGCAGCGCTCCCGGCGCATTACGGCGTGCAGGTATCGTAATCAGGCGTCGAATTGACCGCTCCTGAGCGGGCATTATTGTATTGGATATAGCGAACGGCCCGGTTTTTCGTGTTGGCGGTAATGGCTTCGAGATTTTGGCTGTATTTGTAAAAGTCGGCAAAGGTCGAGAAACGACTGACACCACAGTGGATGGCTGCCACAATCTCGGCTCCCACGCTGCCCAGCGCGGCTTGGTCCGTCAGGTCGACCGTTAGCGTGTGCTGCAATGCCCGTGCATTCTGCATCAGTGCCGTTTTCTGCATGTCGGTGACGGGCTGCGCGTCGATCCACGCCTCGATGTCGTCGCGCACGTCGTTGCCATTGGTGTCGATCCCGGCCACGTCGCTCGATCGATCGAGTTTTGGCAGCGTGCCGTTACTTTCCAAAGTAGCAATCTGGTATTTCAGTACAGACGAGTCAGCATTGCTTTTCCCACAGGCGGTCAATGCGACAAGCAAAGCCGCGTACGTGGCGGTGCGGACAAGGCGAGCTGCACCCCAAAACGTGATTTGTGGTGTCATCTTCTTTTCTCCTACGAGCTCACGGTTGCGGCGCCGCGTTGACGGCATCGAGTGCCGTAGAAATAATCTCCTGCACTCTGGCGCGCCCATTGCGATCGGGATCTAGGTAAGTTTCTATGAGCGCATGACCACCGATGTCTTTGGAGCTCGGCGCAATGGTTATGTTGTTCGGCTTTGCGCCGCCCATGAGGCGCAGCGCACCGATCACCAGGTCATTGGATGACAAAATATAATTGCTATCGTCTCCCCCCTCGGGCCGGGTTGTGGGCGAGGCCGGCGCTATAAACGCCGTTTTGGTGTTGAGGGTGAACTCCGGATAGGCGGCGAGGAAGGTGTCGTAGTTGTGGTTGACGAACAGAGTGCCCTGCGAAGAGCCCACCAGCACGAAGCCTTTGCTCTGGCTGGAAAGCTCGCTGAGTTTGGCGAAGTGCGCCGCGTAATCGGCTTCGGTGGACGGGGTACCTACAGGCTCCGAGCAGATGGCTACGAACTTGGCTAGGGTCGCGTTGAAGGTGGCGTCAATCAACGGGGCCAGCGCGCGGCCGTCGGCGCCGAGTCCGTTGAGCAGCTTTGCGGTAAGCGAATGGCTTTCGGTGTGCCTGCCGTCGAGTATTTCCCAGAAGATTTCCCAGCGATCGGCGAGCACGCCGTCGAGTTCCTTGCTGCGTTGCTCGAAGGTTTCGGCAAGATCTATCAGTGTGGAGTCGTTTTGGTTGTAAAAGAGCTCGTAATCCAGCGGAGTACCGTTTTGGTTGGTGCCCATCAAATCGATGACGGCATTCTTCCCGATTTCGGCTCGTTCCTCGGTCGTCCACATCCCATTGAAATACGCTACGACGATGGGTTTTGTGCCCGATTCCGAAATCACGGCAAAAGCCGAGTGCGGTAGGAAAATCAAGCCCAAGAAAAGCATGAGGGCGCCCATTCCTTTGGAATGCCTGGAATACAAAGACAGGCATCTTTTTGCGCGAGTCCGAATAGGAATCCAAAATGACTTTTTCATTGAACCAAACCTTTTTTGCCAAAATCGTCTCAAGGTAAAACTGGCACTAGTTCGATGCTTGCAGCTCCTCGTAAAGCGCGCGCGCGCTTTCGAGCGTGGGATCGTTGTCAAGTGCGCGTTTGAACAGACTTGCCGCTCGCTTGTCGTCTCCTTGGGTGCGAGCAATCTCACCGAGGTGCTGGTAGGCGAGCGCTCTCGACAGTGGGGCGGGCGCTTTCATCATGGTGATGGCTCGCAGGGCACGCTGGGCGATGTCCCAATTGCCAATTTCCATCGCGAGGTACGATAGCTCGGTTGCCACGACACCGTTCTGGGCGTCCATATCGAGTGCGGTTGTGAGGTGCGCGAGTTCGGCGCTGTTATCTCCGCGGATTTCGGCTGTGCGTGCCAGTCGGTGGTAGAAGGCCGACAGCTCGCGTGCGCGGCGCCCCTTGAAGGTCGCAATGGTTCGATGGAGCAGCTGCTCGGCGTCGTCGATGCGTCCCGCAACCACGTAGGCATCCGAGAGCAGCGCGGCGCAGTCGAGATCGGCGGGGCGAAGCGCGTGGGCCTCTTCGAGCGGCCTTACGGCGAGCGACGTGTCGATCTGCGTCGTTGCCGTGGGATCTTGCGCTTGCGCGAGGAGCAGTTGCCCGCCGCGCACGAGCCCTTCGAAGCGCTGGGCAGTGTCGCGGGATGCGCGCGCTTCTTCGAGCACGAGGTTTGCGAGCTCCTTGTGCGCACCGAGTTGCTCGTAAAGCCACAGAAGTCGCTGCCTCAGCTCGACGTTGTTCGGAGCTGCCACGCGTGCGCGCTCGAGGCCGCTGCGCGCGTCTTCGAGGCGATTGGCCTTTTCGCATGTCTCGGCGAGCTTGAATGCAGCAGTGACGATGCCCTCACCTTCTTCGAGACCAACGAGGCGCCGGTACGTTGCGCTTGCTGCTTCCCAGTGCCCTTCGAGCTCGTCGAGGCTCGCCAAGGCGCGCAAAACGGTTCGATCCTTCGCGTCGGTCTTTGCAAGCTCGGTCAGAACATCGCGTGTCTCCGCAACCTCGCCCATCGCGAGCCTTAGGTCGGCGATGCGAAGCCTGCACTTTCGCCACTCGGCGGTGTCGCCACGCCCTGCAGCTGCGACGGCCATCTTGCCAAGGAGCTGGGCGAGCGGACCACGAACTTCGACGGCGCCTTTGGCGAGCGCTTCTTCGAAGTCCATCAGCGCGCCTTTGACGTTGCTCGTGCGCGCCCGCACGGTTGCACGGCGCACGATGAGACGCAGGTGCGTTGGGTCGTCGGCTGCCAGGCCTTCGAGCGCTCCTGCGAGCTCGTGGTCGGCTGCCACGAAGTCACCCGCGTTGACGAGCACCTCGATGAGTTGTTCGAAGAGCAGTGCGTTCGTTGGATCGGATGAGCGAGCTTCGCGAAGTACGGTGGCGGCGCGCTCGACGTCCGACAATTCGTCCTTGTAAATGCGTGCAGCATCGCGCAGGCGCTCTGCCCTTATGCGGCCATCGGGGCATTTGCGTGCGTTTTGCACGTAGAGTTCGGCAAGCTTTTCGTACTCGCCTTGCTCGCGGTAGAGCGCCTCGAGTCGGCTCTCGAGGTTATGGCTCTCTGGCAACGACCGGAAGCCGATCTCGAGGGCGCGCATGGCTGCCTCCGCGTCGCCCTTCTGGTCGCGAATTTCGGCCAGGGTGAGGGCCAGCGTTTCGGCCTCGCTGCCTGTTGCGAGTGCAAGCCGACGCTCCATGATTTCGGCGCGAGCACTTTGCTGGCCCTCTTGCTCGTGGAGCCGCTCGAGCGCCAAAAGAAGATCTGGCGCCTGCGGATCCCAGTCGAGCGCCGCGTAGTAAACGACGCAAGCTTGATTGCGATTCGTTCGCTCGAGGAGAGCGCCAAGGCGTCGCGAAAGCGAGATCACAGCCTCGGCGTCCTTCCGATCTCTTGCGGTGTCGAGCTGGTGCGAGAGCAAGTCGGCGAGATCGGCGTCGCGGCCAGTCCGCTCGAGGATCGTGCCAAGGAGCACGGCTGCTTCGACGGACGACGGGTCGTCGTCAACGATTTCACGAAGCTCGTTAGCCGCGTCGTCGTCTGGTAGGCCTAACTTCTCCACACCGATGCGCACATGCTCGAGACGAAGCTTCGAGCGCTCGCCGACGTCGTCCATACTTCCAATCACAACGGCCAAAAGCGCTGCGAGCTTTGGGAAGTCTTCCAGCCTGCGATAAACATCGAGCAGCGGTGTCCATGCGTCTCTGTCAGCAGGATCGCGCGCGAGCAGGTCTTCGTAAATCGACGCTGACAATTGCAAGTCGTCGAGCGCCCCGGCAGCGAGCGCAGCAACTTCAATGAGCAGGCGTTTCGCGTCGCCCGGCTCGGCGATCTTGGCGGCAGCACGTTTGAGAAGCGCGGCCTCGCGCGTGCGTCCGTCGCCCTCGCAGATTGTCGACAAGAGTGACAGCGCCCAGACACGTGCCGCATCGTCGTCGTGCTTTTCGCGTTCGAGCCACTTTCGCAGCAACTCTTCGGCGAGCTTGGTGTCGCCGATTTTTTGCGCGATGACAGCGGCCTCGCGCACCGAATCAGTTCCTTGACCGGGCAAGTTCCACTTGCGCATAAGAACGTCGATGAGTGTTCGCTCACGGCCTGGCGTGCGCGCGAGCCGCTCGTAAATTTCGAGAATGCGCTCGCTTTGCGGGTGTGCCTTGGCGGCTTCGCGCAAGAGATCTTCGGCGCGCTCGGCGTCGGGGTTGCTCTCGAAAGCTTGTTCGAAGGCGTCGCACGCGGCTTCGACGTCGCCCGAGCGGAAGCGAAGCTCGGCGAGTCGGTAGAGCGTCGAGGAAGAAGCGCCTCCGTCCGCGGCGTCCAGGGCGACGCGCATGCCGAGCACGCGGGCTTGGCCTGCGTAGTCGCCGCTCTGCTCGTAGACGCGATCGAGCGCGGTGAGCACTTCGCGATCGTCTTGGCGAACGGCAAACGCCCGCTCGTATAGCGATGCTGCTTCGGTGTTGTCGCCGTTTTCGGTTTCGGCGATGCGTGCGAGACGAACGAATAGTTCGCTCGCGACTTCGGGTCGCCCTTCGTGATCGGCCAGAGCGCGCACCCGGTCCTCGTAGACCTTTGCCTTGCCAAGGGCGCTCGAAAGGCGGCGTGCATCGTGATGCAAATCGGCCGACGATGGATCCATTTCAAGTGCGCTCATCCGCATTTCAAGCGCATCGTCGCTCCTGCCGAGCACTGTTTCGTACAGGCGTCCAAGATCGGAAAATACGCTTGCCGCGTCGTCCATGCGAAGAGCAAGCGAGCGGAGTTGGTCGAGGTCGGCGCTGCCTGCAACGTACCCAGCACGCGCGAGGCGCGATTCGAGCGAGCGGGCAAGGCTCGCATGGTCGTTTGCTTTGCGTAGTGCCGCTTCGAGGCGGCGCGCCTCGACTTGGTTTTTCGCTCCAAGCTCGAACAAAGATTCGAGAATTTCGCCTGCGCGATCGACTTCGCCTTGCCGACGTGCAATCTGCAAGAGTTCGAAGAGAACGTCGGATCGCGTTACCAGTGTCTCGTCGGTTGGATTTTCTTGGCGGCGCAGAAGCGTGAGCAGCGCGCGGTAGGAACGTTCCGCTTTTTCGAGCTGTCCTTCGTCGCGGGCGAGCTCGGCGAGTGTGCGGACAATCGTAGAATCGATCGGATCGATGCGCCACGCGGCGTCGAGCTCGACGAGGGCCTGCGCACGGTCTTTGACCGCAAGATGAATACGCGCCAGATGATAATGCACGAGCGCGCGCTCTTTGGGTCTGCGCCGGCCGAACGCGTCGATGAGCGCACGAAGAATGACCTGCGCCTCGTCGAAACGGGCCGCTGCGCCAAGAGCATCGGCGAGTGCGAGCTTCACCGCACTTTGATCCGGTGCCAGCTCGGAGGCCTGCTCGAGCAGCGGGATTGCGAGCTCGGGTTCGCCCGTGCGGTCGCGATGGAGCTCGGCGGCTTCCTGCAGGCGCGACAGGCGCATTGCCTTGTCGGGTGCGTGCGCTGCCCCCTCGGTCAAGAGCAAGGCAAGGTGCGACCAAGACTGAGCATGCCGGTAGATGTCGGCAAGGCGCATGCGGACATCGTCGGCATCGGGATCGCGCGCAATTTCGTTTTCGAGGCGCGCTTGCGCGTCGGCTTTTCTATGGGCGGCCGTCAGGGCATCGGCGAGGCGCAACGTAATGGTTGCGCGGCTGGCGTCGAGCGTCATGTCGCGCAGCCGATCGAGGTAGCCTGCAGCGCCGTTGTAGTCGCCCGTGCTCGTGGACAGGCGTGCGAGTGCATCGAGAGCAGACGGGCGCGGTTCGAGGTCGACTACTCGGCGCAGGTGACCAATCGCCTTGGACACGTCGCCGAGCTTGAGTTCCGCTACGTTGGCCGCATGTTCGTAGAGGTTGGCAGCAAGCTCACGCTCCGCGCCTGCCTCGGCGAGTGCGGCCTGCCCGGCAAAGAGCGACTCGAGCTCTTCGTGCTTCGACTCGCGCGTGAGCAGCGTTGCAAGGCGATTCACCGACGCTTGGTGACGTGGTGACTCCGCGAGATTTTTCTCGAGCGTGACAATCGCTTGAGTCACGTTTTCGACTTCGTCTTCGAGCGACGCAACCTCGAGGCGAAGGGCAAGCCGCTCGTCTGCGGTTCTTGCCGAGTCTGTCAGCCGCCTTTCGAGCGACAGCAACTCGACTTTGCGCGCGCCTGCCTTGTAGATGAAAATTAGCCTTTCGACCGCGACCGCATCGTGTGGATCCTCGTCGATGAGGCCAAGGTAAATTCCGGTCGCACGATCCGACGCAGCAAGCTTGGATGATGCAATTTCGGCGGCTTCGTGACGAAGCCCGCGCGCTCGTTCTCGTTCCCACGGCAAGGACGCGGTATCGACCAGCAACGTCACGACCTTGTCGTAGTTGTCTTCGTCGCTGTAGATGTGCACGAGCTTCTGCATCGCGTGCTGGACGTAGTCGCCCAAACTGCTCGATGCCCCGGGCGCCCCGGCAATCGCGACGGGCGCGTTGGGTACGTTCGTCCAGCGATCGATTGCAAGTTGAAGCAACTGTTCGAAGATTGACTTCGACAGATCGCGATCCCCAATGCTTGTGAAGGCTACGTCTGCGGCTTCGCTCAGCAGGTCCAGGTCTCCGCCTGTTGCCTGCGAAAGCCGAAGAAGGCTGTCGACGAGCGGGCGGCCCTTGGCGCGGCGTTGCAGTTGCGCGAGCGGTGCGAGGAGCTCGGCGTTCGTTGGATCGAAGCTGAGTGCACGCGTATAGGCGGCTTCCGCAGCGCCCGGGTCACCGCGTCTGTCGCGATGCCAAACAGCGATTGTGGCCTCGAGATCTCGTGCAAGCGAGGCAGCGAGACCGCCGCCATCATGAATGAGCGACGTGGTCGCGGAGGTCATCGCGTCCCATCCGTTCGCGCTCTCGGCAGCTTGCTCGATGGCGACTATGAGCTCGCTTTCGAGCGCACCTCTGGCGCGCGTCGTTTCGACGAGCGCGTGAGCCGCCGCGTCCCAGCGGAACGTGAGGGCTGCCGTGCGGATCACGGCACGCGCCGTTTCGATGCTTGACGGCGTTGCCTGAGCGACTGCAACGAATGCCTCGAGCGCGGCGCGCGGCTCGCCGAGGTGCGTTTCAAGCACCTCGCCCATGCGGAAGCGATGGCCGTCGATCCACGGCGGAGCAATCTCTTGCTCGCCTGTCTCGCTTTTCTCGATAGGCGCCGCGTCGATGCACTCGCGCAGTGTGTCTGCAAGCGATCGGAAATTGTCCGTGGCTGCCGCGAGCCGGAAAAGCTCGTCGAGCACCGGCGTGCTGTTCGGATCGACGAGCAAGGCGCGTCGCGTGAGCGCGAAGGCTGCCCGAGCATCGTGGGCGCGCGTTTCGGAGATGCTTGCAGCTTCCGTGAGGATGGCGATCTGCGCGGCTTGGTCGCTCGCGCAACTCAAACGTTGCTCGGTCAAGTCGACCACGAGCTGCCAATCGTCGGCCGCGTAGTACGCAGCGAGCAGCACGCGAACCACGTCGGAACGTTGCTCGAGGCGCGCGAGCAGTGCGTGAAGGCCGACGCGCGATCCCTCGTTGTGCGGATCGGCCGTCAGGGCATTTTCGTAGCTTGCAATGGCAGCCGCCTCGGAATTTAGCTCGAGGCGCTGCACGTCACCGAGCTCACGCAGGATGTCGGCTTTTTCGGTTCCGACTTGGCTCCGCAAAGCCGCGCGGCCGAGAAGCTCGGTGAGCTCGTTCCACTGCCGTGTCGTGCGGAAGAGCGAGGCCAGTGCGCGAGTGCTCTCGTCGGAGTCGCCAAAGAGCGACTCGATTTGTTGCCAGGTACCAATGGCATCGAAACTTGCCTCGAGCTTGTCGCTTTGGATGTGCGCCATGCGCACGCGATCCGCTCGCCTGTCGCTCGAAAGCGGACCGTCGGGCTCCCCGAGATCCGCGCGCCTGCCGAGCACGCCAACGAGCTTGCTCCAGCGCTCTGTCTTTTCGAATAGCTGGGCGAGTCCGTCGATCGCCTCGCGATCGTGCGGCGACGTTTCGAGCCGACCTTCCCACGCCCAGATGGCGCGGTCATGCTCTTCGAGCTCGGTTGCAAGGCGCGCCGCTTCGCCGAGAACGTGCACGCGTGTGCCTGTGTCTTGCTCGAGAATCGCGAGCTTCTCGAGAACGTCGAGGCGATCTTCGCGGCGGCTGGCTTGGGCGAGAAGTGGTTCGACTTCGCGGCACGCCTCGAGCAGCACCGCGTCGGCTGTGGGCGACACAGAAAGAACGCGGAAAAAAAGTTCGATCGCGCGGACGCTGTCGCCAATTTTCTCTTTTGCAGCGACGCCGGCACCCATCAAAAGCTCGACTTGTAGAGCCTTGTCCTCGGTGCCATCGGCCGCCGAAACGAGCACTTCCACGAGCCGGTCGTAGCGACCCGTGCGCCCAACGATGGCTGCGAGCTCTGCGCGGTATTCGAAAATGGCTGGCTCGAGAAGAACGAGCTTTACAACGTGATCGAGTGCACGATCGTCCTTGCCAAGCTCGGTGTACAGCGTGGCAATCTGCTTGTGGCGCCGGGCGAGCTCGGCGCCGTCGTCGACGGCTTCGAGCTGTACCTCCAACACCCGTGCGAGATCTGCCTTTTGCGATATGGCGCTGTAACGGTCTCTGAGCAAAGCGGCTGCGCGCTGACGCACGAGCCCGCGTGCTTTGGCCACAGGTGCGTACGAATCGCGGTGACCCTCGGGCGGTTGGGCGGCGCGCTCTTGCACTTGCTCGGCGTGCGGCGCGGCCGCGAGAATGCGTTCAAGCAAACCAACGACGTCGATGCCCTCGTCGTCGCCTTCGATCTGATGAGCAAGCAGATCGTCGACCACGATGATCGCGCTCGATGTGTCCGATAGCTCGTTCAGCCAAAGGCCCGCAATGCGAGCGCGCTCTTTCTGCCCGAGATCGTGGGGCAACACCGCGATGCGCGAACCGAGCAGCACGATGAGCTCGCGGTAGCACCCGTGCCTATCGTACAGGCGTTCGAGGGCTCCTTCGAATTGCGCGTTGCCCGGCTCGAGCTCGAGAAGCTCTTCGAAGTAGCCAATGGCGCGCTTAGGGTGGTCCGCAAAGTCTTTGGCGACTTGCGCGGCTTCTTCAAGCACGGTGATGCGGCGCTGGCGAGGGGCACTGTGCGCGGCGCGATCATAGAGCGCGAACAAGTCGTCCCAGTGCTCTTGCGAGTCGAAGATGAGCTTGAGCCTATCGAACGCCCACTCGTTCTCTGGATCGATCTCGACGAGGCGTTCGAGAAGACCAATGATGCGATCGTCGTCGTCGAACCACTCTTCGTGAAACGCTACTGCGCGCTGTCCAAGATCGATGGCTTTGTCTTTCGGCAGATCCGTCGTGTCCGTCGTGAGTACGCGCGTGTAGAGTTCGGCGAGCGGCTCGGGCAATGACAGTTCTTGCGCGATCGCTTCGGCTCGATCCCACAGCGCAGGTTGGCTTGGCGATTCGCGGCACGCGGCAAGAACGACCTCGTAGGCATCGGCGTTGCGACCAAGCAAAATAAGTGTTTTGAGCAGTCGCTCGTAGTGACTAAACCGCAGGTCGGCGTCGAGCTCGCGATGGGCAAGCAGACGACCAAGGGCGTCGACCAATACGGCCGGATCGTCGATTGTGTCGAGCGCCTTTTCGAGCACCGCGGAGGCGTGAATTCCAAGACTCGGATCGGTCGAAAGCTTTGCCGCGAGTTCGATCGCGTCTGCGTCGTGCGGGGCATCGTCGAAAACCCGCTCGAGGCGCTCGAGGGCTTCGTGCCCGCGGCCGCCGCGTTCAAAGAGAATATTTGCAATTTGCACATCGAGTGCGTTGCCCGCAGCGCCTTCGGAAGTGCTTCGGCATGCGACGAGCGCCTCGATGGCTCCCTCGACATCACCTTCTGCCAGCGACAGACGCGAAATCGCCGAGAGCGCATCGAGATCATTGGGATCGAGTTCGACGACGCGGCGGTACATGTCGAGGGCTGCCTTCGGGTCGGACAGCTCGCGCTCTTCGGCCATCGCCGCCTCGAAGAGCACCCGCGAACGCTGCTCGGGCAGCGCCCGCGCGACTCGGAATGCGAAGAGCCAGCGTACCCATGTGGTGCGCTCGGCGCTTGGTTCCATGTTGCCGAGGACCGCTTCCAAGCCCTCGATGGCGGGCCTGAGGCGTACGTCGTCGACCTTGTCGAGCACGTCGCGGAATGCGACTGCTGCTTCGCCCGCCGTGGAGGGCCGAGCTGCCAGGGCGCGTGCTTTCGCCATGCCCAGATCGAGCGCTGCGCCGCGGGCCAAATCGGGATGGTGTTCGAGGACTTGGTCGATCACACGAGAGAACTCGCGTTCGCGTGACGCACGCAGCGCAAGCGCTTCGGTTTCGGCGAGCAGCGTCGCGTCGCCCGGCTCGATCGCGAAAGCTTTTGCGAGAGCCGTGAAGCCCGAGGGGGCATTGCCTAGACGATCGGCGAGTGTGCCAGCGAGTTTTCGGAGCCACGCAACCCGCTCGTCGTCGCTCTCGGCGATGTCGACCAGGGCGTCGTACAGGGCTGGGAGTGTCGCCCAGTTCTCGGCGCGTTCGTGGAGCGCCGCGAGCTGGGTCGTTGCGTCTCGGTCGCGCGCGTTCAGGCCGCGCAGACGATCGAAAAGCGTGATGGCATTCGTGTCGTCGCCGGCGCTCCGCGCCATGTCCGCGGCCTGACGGAGGCGTGCGGTGGCCAGATCGGTGCTGCCCGTCGTTTCGGCGAGTGTGGCGAGACGCGTGAGACACTCGATTTGCGCTTTTGGATCGGTCGCGTTGGAGGCACGTCGTTCGAGCAGAGCGCGCAGCAGATCATGGTTTGCCGTCGTGACAGCGACACGCTCGACGAGATCGAGCTCCGGACCACCGAGCTCGGGATCCGCGAGCAGCTCCCACGCATGCGCAATCGCCCGATCGTGCTGGTCATGCGCGCATGCAATGTCGGCAAGCTGCGTACGAATACGGCGTGTTTCTTCCTTCGACGCCGCACGCGGAAGGCGATCGGCGAGGATGTTGCTTAGCGCGTCCCAAGCCTCGGTTTCTTCGTACAGCTCCGCGAGCGCAGAGAACGCAGCGGTATCGGTGCTGTCGTCTTTCAGCGCGTGCCTGTACGCAAGAATGGCGGCGCTCGTGTTTGCGAGCTCGTGCCGCTCGACGCTGCCGATGGCGTGCAAAAGTTTTTGCCGGCGTGCTGGGTCGGGGTTCTGTTCGAGCGCTGCGCGAAAGAGCGCGACACGTTCTTCGGGGGTGCCTTGTTCGCGCAATAGCTCGTCGACGCGTCCGATTAGCTCGGCGGACGAAGGCTCGCAGGTAAGCGCACGGCGGAGCACTGCGAGTGCTGCTGCAACGTTGCCCGACGCGGCGTGCTCTTCGCCTACGCGTTTGGCGAGCAGCACGAGCTCGTGAGAGTCGATTTCGTGCTCACCGAGCGCGCTCGAAAGTATCGCCGCACGCTTCTTGGGGTCGGCGTCGACCGCGAACTTGTCGAAGCGGTCAAGCCAACCTTGGATATTCTCCTCGTTCTCGACGGCTTCGACGAGGCCGCGGCGGACGAAGTCGAGAGCCTTGTCGCGCGAGTGCCGGGCTGCGAGATCTGCGGCCTGCTCGAGCACGGCAAGCCTGTCGCCCACCGCCGGCAACAAGAGCGCCTTGACGTCGAGCACGCGAAGAAGGCTTTGGTCGTCGTTGTCGCGCTGGTAGACAGGTTCTAGAACGGCGGCGACTGCGAGTCTCCTTTCTCCAGCGAGCAGCAGTTTTTCAAGAGCTGCGCGGCTGGTTTTTTCCTGTGGGTTGCCTTCGAGCGCGTTGCGAAATGCTTCGATGGCGGCATCCACGTCGCCAATACGTGTAATATGCACAGTTCCAAGGCGTGCGAAAATTGCGGGCCTTTGTTCTTCGGGGGCAAGTCTCGCATCGTTGACGAGCGCGACGGCAAGCTCGCTCCACTGACGCTGCGTTTCGAGCAGAGGCATCCACTTCGCGTAGACGTCGCGTGCGGGGCCGTACGCTTCGATGATTTGGCGCCATGCCTCGGTTGCGTTGGCAAGGTTGTTCGTTTTCGTCGTGAGGACCTCGGCGGCACGCATCGACAGTGCGCGTGCCTGATCTCGGTCGGGTAGTTCTTTGGCGCGCTCTGCAAGGACGAACGACAGGTCGTGCCACTCGCCGCGGCGTTCGTAGAGCGGTTCGAGCGCTGCGAGGGCGCGGCTGTGTGCCGGGGTGTCGACGAGCCGCCGCCACGCGACGATGGCTTGGTCGACGTCGCCGGTGTTGGCAGCGAGTTCGGCAACGCGCTCGTTGGCTTGCTGGCGCTCGGCTTCGTCGGTGCTGATTTCACCGATGCGCGACAAGACATCGGTGAGACTTCTGGTGTCCTGATCGGCCTCGTACACATCGGTCAGGGCGCGCGCCGCGATGAGCACGGCCCGTGAGTCGGCGCCGGGTGCAACGAGCACGCCCGCAAGCGTCGTGCGTGCGCGCTTGGCGTCGCCACCGCGAAGGAGCAAGGTGCCCATTTCGGCCGTGATGCGCGAGCGGACGGCGGAGTCTTTGGCCACGGTGTACACGCGAGCGAATACTTTGGCGACTTCGAGCGGCCCTTTGATTTTGCAACCAAGTTCTGCGTAGCGCACGCGCAGCTCGTCGTCGGTCGGATCGATACCAAGGGCCTGCTCGAACGCCTCGAACGCGCCGGCGAAATCCGACAGCTCGTCCTGCTTGAGAATGCCGATGCGCCGGAGCACGTCTCGTCGCCGCGGCCCGCGCGTATTTTCGAGCTCGATGCCGTACAGGTGTGCGCGCTCTTCGGTCGATTCGGCTCCCGCGGCGAGGGCTGCTGCTGCACGCGCGGCAAGGCCTTTGTTGTCGAGAAGGCTCCCGGCAACGCGACGTGCTTCGCTTTGCGCGGGGTCTACTGCGAGCACGGCTTCCACATGGGCCATGGCGCGCTCGGGTTCTTTGAGGTGGTTGGCGAAAACGTCGATGAGTTTCGCGCGCACGCGAATGGCTCCCACGTCGGGTGGGGCCCCCGCGTCGGGTAGGGGGAGCGCAGCAAGCGCTTGCTCGAGCATTCGCGCGAGATCACGGTAGCGGCCTACTTTGACGTAGCGAACTTCGAGCAGATCGCGCGCCGATTCGTCGGTTGGGTCGAGGCGTACGAGCTGTTGGTAGGTCTCGATGGCTTTGTCGTCGAGGCCTGCGCGCTCATAAAGGCCCGCTGCGCGCTGCAGTACCACTCGCTGATCGGTCTTCGAACAGTGCGCTGCGGTTTGAATGCAGAGATCGGCAAGTTTTGTGTGGTCTTCGGCTCGCGTCAGAAGCGCGTCAATGCGCTCGAACGCGCCTGGGTGTGCGGGAAACGCACGAAGGGCTCTCTCGAAATACGTGGTTGCGCCGAAATCGTCGCCAAGCACGTCGCAAAAGAATGTTCCGGCTCGGTAATAGAGTTCTGCCTGCACCATAGGGGGCAGCGCGCGCAGTTTTCTGCCGTGCGCAACGGCGTCGTAGGCGAAGGCGAGCTCGGCTACCCGGTTGTCGCGGATGGCGGCGGCGTGCAAATCGCGCCACACTTCGGCATCGAGCTGGTTTTTCGAGATTGCGAGCAGAATGGCGCTGAGCACCTCCTCCTCGTTTTCAAGCTTGGTGGCGTCGAATGACAGGAATCCAACGCGGGACGAACGTGGCGGCGGCGACGACGATTGCATGAGGAATGTACCGGTCGAACTTGAGTCTGCAGCGTACTGAAATCTTTAGCGTACGTGCCATTCTTGTTAGAGGGCTGTCGTGCGTCGTAACCGACGCCACCTGCCTTTGTTTTACGCAATCACGGCGATTGCTCGGTAGATGTGTGGCATTGTGCCGCATCACCGAAGCCTCGCTTCCGGCTTGACTCGACGAGTTGCCCTCCGTATCACCGCCGCCCGCCATGCACGAGCCGTTCGCCGGTGCAATTCGGGGAGCGAAACCCGCGCAAGTTTGGTTTCGTGATGTTGTTGCGCTGACGAAGCCGCGGGTCACGTTCATGGTCGTTGTGACCGCAGCGGGTGGGCTGCTTCTTTCGAAACGTTTGCCAGAACACGCGCCAGAACACGCGTCAGATTACGCGACGGAGCACGCGGTAACTTCGCCCCTGGCGGTTTTCGCGACGCTCTTGGGCATCGCGCTCGTCGTGGCGGGTGCGAACGCACTCAACATGTACATCGAGCGCGACATCGATCGTCAAATGCCGCGCACCAGCAGTCGCCCGCTGCCGGCCGGACGCATGGCACCGCGCTTTGCGTTCTGGTTCGGGGTCGCCTGTTCGGTCCTGGCCATTGCCATCCTTGCGACAGCCGCGAATCTGTTGACGGCACTTCTCGCGCTTTTGGCGAACCTGCTTTACGTACTTGCGTACACGCCGATGAAGCAGCGTTCGGCGTTCGCGATTTACGTTGGTGCGATTCCTGGTGCCATCCCACCGCTGCTCGGGTGGACAGCAGCCACCGGAAGTGTCAACGCGATTGGCATCGTTCTTTTCGGCGTCCTGTTCCTTTGGCAAGTTCCGCATTTTGTCGCGATCGCCATCTTTCGTAAAACCGAATACGAGCGCGCCGGGCTCGTGGTTCTGCCGAATGTGGCTGGCGAGCTCGCCTGCCGCCACACGATCGTTCGCTGGGTGTTCGCGTGCGTTGCCACAAGTCTGTTTCTCGTCCCGCTTGGCGTTGCCCGCCACGGCTATCTCATTGTTGCGAGTCTGCTCGGCGCGATTTTCTTTACGTGGAGCTGTTACGGGCTTCGCGAGGGCAGCGGCGTGCGTTGGGCGCGGTCGCTTTTTGGAGTCAGCATCGCCTACTTGGTGCTGCTCTTTGCTGCGCTGGGTATGACTTGACGCGTGTGTCGACGTGTGCGCAGTAAATTTTTACATAATAATTTCGAATATTTGTGTCTTAAAACCTCCGTTCTCGTGTGCAGTTTGGGGCGGCTTGCTTGGACTCGGTACAGTCCCGCAAAATTTTTCGTGATTGTCGGATGAAGCGGAGACTTGTACCCAGGCGGCGCACTCCTCTATAAGGGGCCCCGCCGTACATCGGCCACTCTTCCGCTGTGGCGCCCTCGTGTGTGTGGCGCTTTGGAATCGTGGAGGCCTGAGACCCCGAGTCCGCGCATGCAGATCTTTCCCCGGTCGCTAAACAAGCTCCCGCTCATCCTTGGAGGGGTGGGCACCATCGTGCCGGTCCTTTTGATCGGTGCGATTTGGTACTACCTCACGCCGAAAAATTTCCAGGTCGGCTATGCACCAACGCAGCCCGTGCCGTATTCGCATCGACTCCACGTCGGGCAAATGGGTATGGACTGCCGGTACTGCCACGTGAACGTCGAGGTCGCCGCAAAAGCGATGCTCCCGCCAACGCAGGTGTGCATGGGTTGCCATTCACTCGTGAAGGCAGACAGTGGCCGCCTTGCGCTCGTTCGCGAGAGTTGGGACAGCGGCAAGCCGATCGAATGGGTGCAGATCCACAAGTTGCCCGATCACGCCTACTTCGATCATAGCGCTCACCTCGCCGCTGGCGTTGGCTGCGTCACCTGCCACGGTCGCATCGACAAGATGGAGACCGTGCGTGCCGAAGCGCCTATCGGCATGGGTTGGTGCCTTGAGTGTCATCGCGATCCAAAGCCGAATCTCCGGCCAAAGGATCAAATCACGAACATGGAATGGAAGCCGGAGATGGCGGCGAATTGGGCCGCCCCCGATGTTCATCCCCCACAGCACTGCTCCGGGTGTCACCGATGAGCCGCCAAGAATCGCAGCCTTCTCTCGCATCAGACAGCCCGTCCGCATCCGATGGCGGGAAGGTTTTCTGGAAAAGCCTCGAAGACAAAGCCAACCCTGCTCTTGCGCAGGCGCGGGCTGAAGTCGAGTTCCCGCTCGGCCTTGAAGAAGCAAGCAATGCTTCGGTTGCTGCCCAGATCGCGAACGCGGGCAACGAGCGCAGCGCAGGCAGCACAGTTGGTCGGCGTGGCTTCATGTTTTTTGCGGGCGCGTCTGCAGCTCTTTTTGCCGAGGGTTGTGCGCGCCGCCCGGTTGAGAAAATCCTGCCTTATAGCAAGGCGCCCGAGCACGTGTTGCCAGGCAGGCCGAGCTACTACGCGTCGGTTCTTTCAGCGCGCGGTGATGCGCTTGGCGTTCTGGTTGAAAGCCACGAAGGCCGTCCGACGAAAGTCGAAGGGAATCCGGCACACCCGTCCAGCATGGGCGCGACTTCGGCGTTCGCGCAGGCCGCGATTTACGACTTGTACGATCCCGATCGCTCCACCACGCCGATGAAGCGTGTAGGCGCGCAGGCCGCGCACGCTCAAGCAAGCATTGCCGACTTCGACGCGGCGCTCGGTGAAATCATTCGCGTCGCGACCGCCGACGGCGGCACAAAGCTCCGTTTCCTTATCCCGCCAACCAATTCGCCGACGCTTCTGCGTTTGCGTGATGCCGTGCGCGCGAAGCTGCCAAAGGCGCAGTTTCACTCGTGGGCGCCGGTCAACGACGCGAACGTGCACGAAGGCGGACGCATTGCCTTTGGCGCGCCGACTGCCGTTCTGGCGAACCTTGAGGACGCGGACGTCATCGTGTCGCTCGACTCGGATTTTCTTGGCACCGAGACCGGCAGCGTTCGCATGATGCGTGATTTCGCGGAGCGTCGTAAGCTCCCCGATGGTCCGGAAAAAAGCGCGATGAACCGGCTTTATGTCGTGGAGCCAACGTTCACCGTGACGGGCATGAACGCCGATCACCGCTTGCGCCTCGCCGCGCACGACATTGAGCGTTACCTGCTTCTTTTGGCGAAAGAGCTCTCCGCGCAAGGCGTTGACCTTGGTGGCATCAAAGACGTCATCGCAAAGGCCGACGGCGCTGGCATCCCTGCCAACTGGCTTAAAGTTGTCGCAAAAGATTTGCGCACCAAGCATGGGCGGAGCGCCATTCTCGTTGGTGCACGTCAACCCGCACGCGTTCATGCCCTCGCGCATGCGATCAATGCAGTCCTTGGCAGCGTTGCGTTGCTCCACTATTCCGTGGCTGACGCGCAAACGGTCGATCCTGCTGTCAGCATCAAGCAGCTTGTCACCGATATCGACAAGAGCGCGGTTTCCGCGCTCGTCATCCTGGGTGGCAACCCCGTGTATGATGCACCGTTCGACGTTCACTTCGGTGACAAGCTGCATCGCGTCGCGACCACCGTGCACGTGTCATCGCATTTCGACGAAACGAGTGAAATGTGCTCGTGGCACGTTCCACGGGCTCTCGAGCTCGAGGCGTGGGGCGACCAGCGCGCCCTTGACGGCACCGTTTCGATCCAGCAGCCACTCATTGCACCGCTTTACAATGGGCGGAGCGACATCGAGATCCTCGCGCGCTTCGCAGGTGAAAACGCTCCGAAAGGCTACGATCTCGTTCAGGCAACGGTGCGCGGCTCGGCGCCTAGCCCCACCCTTTTCACGGGCATGTGGAACGACAGCCTGAAAACAGGTGTGATACGCAGCAAAACAGGCGTGATGCGCGGTCAAGAGGTGTCACTTGCCGACCCTTCTAAGGTGCGTCACGCCGACATTGTTTCGGCTTTTGCGCAGGCAAAGGCGCCAAACCAGGGTGGGAACGCGCCTTTCTCGAAGGACAACCTCGAAATCACTTTCGCACCGTGTTCAAGGCTTTACGACGGCCGCTACGCAAACAATCCGATCCTTCTCGAGCTGCCCGATCCGCTCACGAAGATCACCTGGGACAACGTTGCGCTCGTTTCGCAAAAAACGGCAGACGAGCTCGGCGTTCAGAGTCGCCAGATGGTTCGCCTCACGCGTGCCGGCGCCGATCCCGTTGATGTTGCGATGTGGATCGTTCCAGGCCAAGCCGACCACTCGATTGCGGTTTATCTCGGTTGGGGCCGCCAAAAGGCGGGTCGCTACGGTAACAAGCATGGCTTCAACGTCGGCGGTCTTCGCACGACGGACGCGATGTGGTTTGCGAGCGGTTTGAAGGTCGACAAACTCGGTGCCGGTGAGATCGCTGCGATTGCCGATCGGTATCGCCGGGTTGGTCTGGCTGCGACCGACAGCCCGGTTGCGGGCCGCGTTCGTCCCGACTCCCCATTCGACGTCGAGACGAATCTCTACAAAATCAGCCAAACGCAAGACCACAACGCGATGGAAGGTCGTCCGATCGCCATCGACGCAACGCTCGAAGAGTACCGAAAAAACGCGCTATTCCCGTTTTTTGCAAGCAACGTTGTTGCAAACGACGAGCACAACGGGCGCAAAGACATCGACCTGCATAACGACAACGTTGATGTTCGTGGTTCGGGTTCTCCTGATCCACTGGTTCCGCCGCTTTGGCCGACCGTCGACTACTCGCAGAATCAAAAGTGGGGCATGGTCATTGACCTGTCGGCGTGCACGGGGTGCAGCGCGTGCGTCATCGCCTGCCAAGTCGAGAACAACGTTCCAGCCGTTGGCAAAGAGCAGATCGAGCGTGGTCGCGAGATGTCTTGGCTCCGCATCGATCGCTACTTCGTTGGCATCGATGCCAACGATCCGCAGATCTCTTTCCAGCCCGTGGCGTGCGTTCAATGCGAAGAAGCGCCGTGCGAGAACGTTTGCCCGGTCAACGCAACCGCGCACTCGCCGGAAGGTTTGAACGACATGGCTTACAACCGGTGCATCGGCACGCGCTACTGCGCGAACAACTGCCCGTACAAAGTCCGTCGCTTCAATTTTTTGAACTACCACACGAGCGGCGGCATGTACGACGACGTGCCCGAAACCGAGAAAATGCGCTTCAACCCCAACGTCACGGTTCGCATGCGCGGCGTGATGGAAAAGTGCAGTTACTGCGTGCAGCGCATCCAAGAAGCGAAGATCCGGGCAAAGCGAACTGGCAAGCCAAAAGTCGGCGAGGGTGAGCTGAAAGTAGCTTGTCAGCAAGCGTGCCCGGCCGATGCCATTGCCTTCGGCGACCTCAACGATCGAACGAGCCGCGTTGCTCGCTGGTACGGCATCGACCGCTCTTACCGCTTGCTTACCGAACTCGGAACACGCCCGCGTACGACCTACCTCGGAAAAATCAGAAACCCCAACCCCGAGATGGGAGCTTGAGCCATGAGCGCTTGGAATCTTCCGATCAAAGCCATTGGCGAAACGCCGCTCGTCGGTGAGGGGACGACGTTCAAAACAGTCACCGACACCGTTTGCCGTGTGACCGAGAACAAGGCACCGCGTGGCTGGTGGGTCGCTTTCTTGCTCGCAGCGTCGTTCACCGGCATCCTCCTCACAGCGGTTGCGTACCTTTTCTGGCACGGCATCGGCGTTTGGGGAAACAACGCGCCTGTCTATTGGGCTTGGGACATCACGAACTTCGTCTGGTGGATCGGCATTGGTCACGCGGGCACGCTCATCAGCGCCGTTCTGTTTCTGTTCCGCCAAAAGTGGCGCACGGCGATCAACCGCTTCGCCGAAGCCATGACAATTTTTGCCGTCATCTGCGCTTTGATCTTTCCCGGCATTCACGTCGGTCGCATTTGGCATGCGTACTACATGCTTCCGCTGCCAAACGAGATGAGCATTTGGCCAAACTTCAAAAGCCCGCTCATCTGGGACGTTTTTGCGGTTAGCACCTACTTTACCGTTTCGCTTTTGTTCTGGTACGTCGGCCTGGTTCCCGACTTTGCCACGCTGCGTGATCGCGCCCAAAACCGAGTGCGCCGCATCGTGTATGGCACTCTTGCTCTTGGCTGGCGCGGCTCGAACCGCCACTGGCAAAATTATGAGCGCGCGTATTTAATTCTCGCGGCACTTTCCACGCCGCTGGTTTTGTCGGTTCACTCGGTCGTTTCGTTCGACTTTGCGACCTCGCTCATGCCGGGGTGGCACACGACGATCTTCCCACCGTACTTCGTTGCGGGCGCTGTTTTCAGCGGCTTTGCCATGGTGATGACGCTCATGCTCATTACGCGCGCCGTTTATGGCATGCGGAGCTTGGTGCTCATGAAGCACCTCGAGCTGATGAGCAAAATCATCCTCACGACCGGCAGCCTCGTTGGTTACGCGTACGCGATGGAGTTTTTCATCGCTTGGTACGGTGGCAACCAGTACGAGCGCTTCTTGTTCGTCAACAACCGCCTCACCGGTCCAATGGCCTGGGCGTATTGGATCATGATTTCGTGCAACGTTCTTAGCCCGCAGGTTTTCTGGTTCAAGAAATTCCGCACGAGCATACCGGTCATGTTCGTTGTGTCGATTCTCGTGAACATCGGCATGTGGTTCGAGCGCTTCGTCATCATCGTGACTTCGCTCTACCGCGACTTTCTTCCATCGAGTTGGGGCTACTTCCGTCCCACGCTGATTGACATATTCACCTATGCCGGCACGCTCGGCCTCTTTTTCACGGCATTCCTTCTCTTCATTCGATGGGTGCCAATGATTGCCATCGCCGAAGTCAAAGGCGTCATGCCCGAGGCCGATCCGCACTTCGGCCACGACGACGGCGGCCACGAGGACCACGAAAGTGCTGGCGCGATCGCGGAAGCGGAGGCTTCGTCATGACGAACATGCAGCACGTTCGCGAAGGCGAGAGCGAACCAGCCCTTCTCCTGGCCGAGTTCGACACGGCGGGCGAGTGCCTGCACGCCGCCGAGAAACTTCGCGATGCAGGTTACACACAATTTGACACGCACACGCCGTTTCCTGTTCACGGCATGGACCAAGCCATGGGCTTGTCCGACAGCAAGCTTGGTCTCATTGTTTTTCCCATTGGGCTAAGTGGCACAGCGCTCGCTTTTTTGATGATGCATTGGATGAACAACATCGACTATCCGATCATCATCGGCGGCAAGCCTGCGTCGGTTGCGTCTTTGCCGTCCATGGTTCCCATCATGTTCGAGCTTACGATTCTTTTGTCGGCTTTTGCGACCGTGCTTGGCATGTTCGGACTCAATCGGCTTCCGCGCCACCATCACCCCATTTTCAACTCAGCGCGGTTTGAGAGCTTTTCGAACGACAAGTTCTTCGTCTCGGTCGAAGCGACGGATCCAAAGTTTCATGTCGACAAAACGAAAATGCTTCTCGAAGATCTGCACCCAACGAGTCTCGAGTTCATTGCTGACGACAACGAAGGCGGTCAAGACCTCGAAAGCGCTGCGGGTGCGAACGCGCCAACAAACGCGACGGGAGAGGGCGCATGAAGACCGACGCTTTCGTATTCGCGAAGGCCACCTGCTGCGTGCTCGCGGTGCTTGCTCTTGCCAGTTGCCGTGGGCAGACCTCAAAAGATGCGCCCATTTTCGGCATTCGCAACATGTTCAATCAACCGAAGTACTTGGTTCAGCAAGAGTCGGACTTCTTTCCCGACCACCGCACGATGCGCCCTCTGGTCGAGGGAGTTATTGCGCACGATCAAGACATCGACCCAAGCTTGGCGCAGGGGCGGCTTGAAGATCAATCAGGATACGTTCTTGAAATCCCGCAGAAGGTGGTCGATGACGCGGGCGGAATGGAAGCTCTCGCAAAGCACGGGCGCAATATGTACGGCATTTACTGCGCGCCTTGCCACGACGACGCCGGCAGTGGCAACGGCATGGTAACCCAGCATGCGCAGGCAACGGGCGCTACGGCATTCGCGCCGCCAAGCTTCCACCAAGACCGGCTGCGCCACGCGCCAGACGGACAAATCTTCGCCACCATTACGAACGGCAAAAGCAATATGCCGCCGTATGCAATGCAAATACCGGTAAGCGATCGCTGGGCAATCGTCAGCTACGTGCGCGTGCTTCAACTCGCACAGCCCAAGCTTCCTCCAGAGGGCAAAAAGCCGTGAGCGTATCCAACAACGATACAAGCAACAACCGCTGGCTGCTTACGGGTTCGTGGGCAGGCGCGTGGAAGGTCTGCGCCGGGCTTGGTGTCCTTGGCGCCATCGGTGCTGTCGTCGGCCTGCAAGGTGATTCGCGGCGCTTTGCGTTCTCGTGGCTCTTCGCGTTCATCACCGTTCTTACGGTGGCACTGGGTGCGCTCTTTTTCGTGCTCGTTCAGCATCTCACGTCCGCGGGTTGGAGCGTGACTGTGCGTCGTGTCGCCGAGGTTTTCGCGTGCGGCGTCGTCGTCATGATTCCGCTGTTTTTTCCCGTGGCCGCTTCGATGAACCAGCTTTTCCCGTGGATGTCGGATCACTCGGCTCACGATGAAGGTCACCCGCACGATCAGCATGGCGCCGCGCGCGAGCACTCCGAGCAGCCGGGGCAACCGGAACACCGCGGCGCTCTTGAAATCATCACTCCGGCCTATGCACAAGAGCACGCGCCTGCAGGTCCGCCTGGTCATGTCGTGCCGCCATTGCACGGCGAGGCAGGCGCTGCGGCCAATCACATGTCAAGCCACGCCGCGCACGCGGGGCTGCCCGATCCGCACGCCATCGAGCACGCAGAGCTGATGGAGAAAAAATCCGCGTATCTCAACAGATCGAGATTTGGCATTTTCGCAGCGATATACTTTGCCATTTGGACTTGGCTTGCTTTGCGGTTTTTCCGTCATTCAACCTTGCAAGATACAACCAAAGATCCAAAGCTTACGCTCAAGTCGCAGGGTTTTGCGCCGGCCGCAACATTCCTTTTCGCGCTTAGCATCACATTTGCCGGGGTCGATTGGATCATGTCGCTCGAGCCAACCTGGTTCTCGACAATCTTCGGCGTGTATATCTTTGGCGGAAGCGTTGTGTCGAGCTACGCGCTTCTCATTCTTGTCACGTTGGGGCTCCGCAGCTCGGGCCCGCTTTCGGGCGCTGTTACGATTGAGCACTTCCACGACTTAGGCAAGCTTATGTTTGGCTTCCTCGTCTTCTGGGCATACATCGGATTTTCGCAGTTTATGCTCATTTGGTACGCCGCTTTGCCCGAAGAAACGACGTTCTTCCACAATCGCTGGGGTCACGCTCCGTGGGCTACCGTAAGCATAGGGCTCGTGGTGGGCCACTTCGTGGTGCCGTTTTTCTGGACTATCTCGCGCAACTTTAAGCGCAATTTGAACCTGCTTTACGTCGGCGCATTGATCATCCTCGTGATGCACGTCGTCGACATCTACTGGCTTGTGATGCCGAACTTCCGCCTTGGCCAAGACGGCTTCGCCTTCCACTGGCTGGATGTGGCGTGCCTCCTTGCGGTTGGAGGCACTTACGGCACGTTCGTCTTCTTGCTCATGAAGAGGCACTCGCTCGTTCCTGTCGGCGATCCTCGCCTCGAGCGCTCGCTCCACTTCCAGAACGCCTAACGTGTAGTCGCGTCAAACGTGCCGTACGTGACAGCCGCGACAGAACCAAAAACAACCATGGCGACCGACAACTCTCCCCCGCGACTCAAGCTGATTGTCACAGTCGGTGTCATCACCGTTGTGACGCTTGTGGCATTGAATTTCGTCCTTGGCGGGTATTACTCCCACATGACCGACGAGGCGCAGCGCGCGAAACTGGCGCCCACAACAGGCCTTGACGAGTACCATAAGTCCCAAGGTTTGATTCTCGCGGGCTCGAAAATCCCAATCGACAAGGCCATGGCGCAACTGGCAAAGGGCGAGCGCGATGCTTTGATCGCCCCGCAGCAGTCCGACGATCTCGGTCCAATGACGGGGTGGACCAAGCTGCCAAAGAAAGCCCCCATGGTGCCGATGCCTGGTGCCGCCGATGCTGGCGCGCCAGCCAATGCCGGCGACGCACCACGCAAAGGCAAATAGAGAAGTAGAAATCGAAGACGCAAGGCCTACGTGAAAGAGTGAAAGCGCGAAAGCGAACAGTCCCAATGATGCAAGCTCGCACATACAAAAAGCCTGGCTCCCGGTTTTCCCGGCGGGTCATGGCTGCCGTTTGTGCGCTTCTCGTTGTGGTTTTTTGTGCGCGCTCGTCGTGGGCGCAAGTCAACGCCATGCCACGCGAGCTCGAACACGTTGGCGTTAGCGAGCACCTTGAAGGGCAGCTCCCGCTCGACACACCCTTCCGCGATCATTTGGGCAAGCCCGTCACCTTGCGCGAGCTGTTCGATGGCAAGCGCCCGGTCGTTCTCACGTTCGCATATTACTCATGTCCTGTGCTTTGCAGCATGGTGCTCAGCGCTGCCGTTACGGGTCTGAAAGACGTGCCGTGGACAGTCGGCAAAGAATTTGAGGCTATCACGATATCGATCGACCCGAACGAGCCGCTCGACAGAACGGCGAAGAAGCGTGCTTCGCTGCTCAAGGAATATGGTCGCGCAGGTACTGGCGAGAAGGCCGGTTGGCATTTTCTTACGGGCGACAGCGCATCCATTGCTGCCGTCGCGAACGCCGCGGGCTTTGAGTATGAGTACGACGAGCGCCAGAAGCAGTGGGCGCACCCGACGGTTCTCATGATCACAACGCCCGAAGGCAAAATGGCTCGTTACCTTTACGGTCTTGAGTTTCCTGCACAAGATCTCCGGCTTGGTCTTCTCGAGGCCTCGCAGGGGCGCAGCATTTCAACGGTCGAAAAGCTAATTTTGTACTGCTATCACTACGATCCGCAGGGCGGGAAATACGTTCTCGTCGCGATGCGCGTCATGCAAGTGGGGGCAGGTGCCGTTGCGATGGTCTTGATAATGGCTCTCGCGCTTTTCTGGGGCCGTGAGCTTCGCATCAACGGGCGATCCGCCCGATTCTTCGATCGAAGCTGGCAAGGCGCGCGCGAACGCGTAGGCGTGAAGGAGTGACGCGAAGATGATGCAGTCCGAACCCTCAAGCTGGCAGCTTCCCCCGGCCATGGCCGACACGGCCACACGGGTAGACGACGCTTACAATTTCATCTTTTGGTTCTCTGTGGTGTTCGCCGCGGCGGTGATCGCGATCACATTGCTTTTCGTCCTCAAATACAGGCGACGCAGTGGTGTCAAAAGCGAGTCAACCGCGCGGCATACCAAACTTGAGACCAAACTAGAGATTTTGTGGATCGTTGTGCCAACGCTCTTCATCGTTGTCCTTTTCCATAAAGGCTTCAGCTCCTACATTCACAATGCAACGGCTGCAGAAGGAGCCACCGAAATTCGCGTTCACGCGAAGAAGTGGAGTTGGGACTTCGAATACCCCGGGGGAGCTCGCTCGAACGAGCTTCATCTCGAGGTGAACAAGCCGTACAAGCTTATTTTGTCGTCTGATGATGTCATTCACTCCTTCTACATTCCGGAGTTTCGTCTCAAGCGCGATGCGGTTCCAGGCCAATATTCGTTTGTCGCGTTCACGCCCACGGTGCCTGGCGAGGCTCACGTTTTATGCGCCGAATATTGCGGCACGAACCACTCGGCTATGATCGCGGACGTCAAGATTGAAACGCCCGAACAGCATCAGGAATTTCTCGCGTCGTCTGGCAAAAAGCCAAAAGTTTGTGGCACGCCTCCGGTCGAATGCACCGATGAGAAATGGGGCGAGTCCCTGTTCCAGAAAAATGCCTGCTTTACATGCCACGGCAACGCGGGCGACGGTATGACCGGTGGAGCGAAGTCGCTCGGCCCGAAGCTTGCCGGCATTTTTGGCAAGCCTCAATCTCTTGCCGACGGCACAAGCGCCAATGCGGACGAGAACTACATCCGCGAGTCCATTCTCAAGCCCAGTGCAAAAATTGTTGCCGGCTACACCAACGTGCAAATGCCACCGTTCGCTAGCCTTACCGACGATCAGCTCGAAGCTATCATCGCATACATCAAGAGCCTGAAGTAACGCGCAAACGGATTGTTTGATTTGGGTCGACTCCTCATTTGGGAAGAGTCGACAGCTCGGAAAGCTCGGAGTCTCAAGAAATGGCCGCCATCACGACCGCACCTGGAACCTACGACGAGGTCGATCCGAATACGAGTTACCTCGAAAACAACAAGGGGCTCATGGGTTGGCTCTTCACGCTCGATCACAAGCGCATCGGCGTGATGTATCTCATCAGCGTTCTGATGGCGTTTGCACTCGGTGGAATCTTCGCGCTGCTTCTGCGCGCGGAGCTCTTCACGAAGGGCCAAACGCTGATCGATGCAGAAACGTACAACAGGGCGTTTTCGCTCCATGGCGTGGTGATGATTTTCCTCTTTCTCATCCCCGCTATTCCGGCTGCGCTGGGTAACATTATTTTGCCCATTCAGCTTGGTGCGAAAGACGTCGCGTTTCCGAAGTTGAATCTCCTAAGCCTCTACATCTATGTTTTCGGCGCTTGCTTCGCCGTTTACTCAATGATTCACGGCGGCGTCGACACGGGTTGGACGTTCTACACGCCTTACAGCTCGAGCGACCCAGCGCACGGCGGTGTGGGCACGTCGTCGTCTGTGATTCCGATGACGCTGTCAGTCCTTATCATGGGCTTTTCGTCGGTTCTCACTGGCGTCAATTTCATTGCAACCATCCACAAAATGCGAGCGCCAGGCCTTACGTGGCGTAGACTTTCGCTTTTTGCATGGTCGCTCTACGCAACGGCAATCATCCAGATTCTCGCGACCCCGGTGCTCGCGATTACATTTCTTCTCCTCACGATGGAGCGTTTCCTCGGACTCGGCATTTTCGATCCGCGTCTCGGTGGCGACCCAGTGCTTTACCAGCACTTTTTCTGGTTCTACTCGCACCCTGCTGTTTACATCATGATCGTCCCTGGCATGGGCATCGTCAGCGACCTCATCGCGACATTCTCACGCCGTGAGCCCTTCGGGTACATGGCCATTGCCATGAGCTCAATTGCTCTCGCGCTTCTCGGTTTCCTTGTTTGGGGCCATCACCTTTTCGTTGCAGGCATGAGCGAATACGCCACCATGGTGTTTAGCGCGCTCACCTTTCTTGTCGCCATTCCCAGCGGCGTGAAAGTTTTCAATTGGATTGCGACGCTTTACAAGGGATCCATCTCGCTCCAGTCGCCCATGCTTTGGGCGCTATCGTTTATTTTCCTTTTTACAATTGGTGGTCTCACGGGCCTCTTTCTCGGCATGCTCGCCGTGGATGTGCATTTGCATGATACATACTTTGTCGTGGCGCATTTCCACTACGTGATGGTGGGCGGCACGGTCATGGGCTTCCTCGGTGGCTTGCACTACTGGTGGCCGAAGTTCACCGGCAAGCTGTACAATGAATCGTGGGCGATTGCTGGGTGGCTATTCGTATTCCTCGGCTTCAACGTGACGTTTCTCGTCCAGTTTGTTCTTGGTTCACGTGGCATGCCGCGTCGATCTTACGATTATTTGCCGCAATATGAGTTTTTGCATCAAATCTCGACTGTTGGTTCGTGGATTTTGGGCTTTGGCTTCCTCCTCCTTGGGGCCATGTTCGTTCGCTCCCTTCTCAACGGTAGGCCCGCTCCTCGTAACCCGTGGGGCTCGGCGGCGCTCGAGTGGATGACGCCAACGCCACCTCCACCCTACAATTTCGTGAGCGATCCAGTCATCACGCGAGGTCAATACGACTACCACCTCGCGACCGACGACGAACTCTACGAAGGTTTCGACGATCCGCTCTTGTCGCACAAGTCACGCAAGGGCGGCGTCGACGAAGGAAAGGAAGACGCATGAGCACGGCTACCGCGACCGAGCATGCAAGCGGCGATGGCCGCGCGCGCCCCAAATGGCTTTTGCATCATTTCGATACGCCTGCTCAACAGTTTGGCACCGCAAGGCTCGGCATGTGGCTGTTCCTCGCGCAAGAAGTGCTTTTCTTTGGCGCTCTTTTCGTTATCTACAGCGTATTCCGCGCCTCTTACCCAGAAATGTTCAAGGCGGCGAGCCAGCAGCTCGACAAGATTATGGGCACCACGAATACCGTGGTGCTCATCTTCTCGTCGCTTACCGCGGCGCTCGCGGTGAATGCCGCACAAAAAGGCAAACGACATGCAACGAGTCTTTACCTGCTTGTGACCATTGCCTGCGCGTGTGTGTTTCTCGCCATCAAGTTTTTCGAATACCAGCACAAATTCGATGCCGGGCTTCTTCCTGGGCCTGCCTTCAAGCCTATCGACGAGCATCTCGTCAAGGGGCTCGATTTGAAATCGAATTCGGGCTCGTTTTTCGCGCTCTATTTCATGATGACGGGGCTGCACGCTCTTCACGTCGTCGTGGGTATCGTGGTCTTCATTTGGATATTAATTCGCAACTTACGGGGTAATTTTTCGAAAGAATACTTCACTGCGGTCGACATCACAGCCCTTTATTGGCACTTCGTCGATCTCGTATGGATTTTCCTCTTTCCGCTTTTTTATTTGATCTAAAGGAATCAGGACCATGTCAGCCATCGCAGAACCAAAGAGCGAATCAAGTGGCAACGAGCCGGAGGCTGTGGCGCATGTTGCGTCGCCTCTGATCTACGTCGCTGTCTTCCTCGGTTTGTTGCTTCTCACTGCCGGCACGGTGGCGCAGTCCTATGTCGACCTTGGCAAGCTCAATCTTTTGCTTGTCATGGGCATTGCAACTCTCAAGGCTTTGCTAATCCTTGGGTTTTTCATGCACCTGAAGTGGGATACCAAGTTTCACGCGATTGTCGTTGTCACGGCGCTTTTCTTTCTTGGCGTTTTCTACACCTATACGCACGCCGATACTGGTCGTCGTGGTGAGTTCGATCCCGATCAGGGTGGTGTGCTCGATCCCGATCATGCCGTGAGGATCCTCCCCAAAACGGGGGAGCCTGCACCTGGCGGATTCGGTGCGTCGGAATAAGGCGGTCCCCTTGTTTGGTTGTAGGGGCGCGATTCATCGCGCCCTCGGGAATCGTCTATGGTACCCATTCACCGCGATGGTTAGCGCCATGATTGGTGATGGGAACGGTGTGGCCATTGGCTTGTAAGGGCGCAGCATGCTGCGCCCCTACAGGCCAAGAGCATCATCAAGGAACATCAACACGTCACGTGCGCAATTCGGCATGATCGCAAATTCATCGATCTAGATTGCGGCGGCCGCAGCGCCTTCTTGGTCTAGCTGGTCCAGGCTATGTGCGATGGACGAAGCGGGCTTGTCGGCCGAGCGCTTGTACCCACATTCTTTGTCGGCACACGCGATGATCGGCTTTGCCTTCGTTCCAGCCATGACAAGGAACTTGGCTCCGCACGCCGGGCATGGTTCATTGAGCGGCTTTTGCCAAAGCTTGAAATCACACTTTACGGTTTCGTCGTTGTAGCGGCTGCATCCGTAAAAAGTCTTGCCGCCCTTCTTTTTCGACCGCACTTCGATGATGTCACCACCGCACTTCGGGCAGGCAACGCCAAGTGGAACAGGGCGTGCATTTTTGCACTGCGGGTAGCCGGTGCAAGCGAGAAATTCGCCATAACGACCGCTGCGAATGACCATTGGCTTTCCGCACTTGTCGCAATCGATACCGGCTTCGCGAGGCTTGGCTGCGCCCGTGCCGTCGGGCCCGAGATCGCGCGTGTTCTTGCACTTCGGGTAGTTCGAGCAGCCGAGAAACCAACCGTTTTTTGACCATCGTTTCATCATTTCGCCGGGCCCAAGCGCGCGAAGCTTGGCATCTTCGCTCTTGGGGCCGCACATTTCGCAAACTTCGCCCGTGGGTTCAGGCTCGGGATTCCAACGCTTGCCTTTCTTGCTCTTGTCGAGTTGCTGGCGAAACTTTTTATAAAACCGCGAGAGCAGCGCCACCCGCCCTTCGCTGCCCGCTTCCACCGCGTCGAGCTCTAGCTCCATGCTCGATGTGAAAGTTGGGTCCATAAAGTCTAGCTCGCTATTGACAAGGCCATCGACGACCATTTTCCCGAGCATCGTGGGGCGAAAGCTTCGTCCGTCAATCTTCTCGACGTAATCGCGCGCCTGCACCTTGCTGATGATTTCGGCATACGTGCTGGGTCGGCCGATGCCACGCTCTTCGAGCTCGCGGACGAGCGAGCCTTCGTTATAGCGCGCGGGTGGCTGCGTGAACTTCTGTTCGGCGAGCACACCAGGAGGTACAACGAGCTCGAGGCTTTCGCCCTCGACAAGTTCGGGAAGCGTTGCGGCGTCCTCGTCGGGTTCTTTGGTCGCGTCGGCCTTGGCGTCGTCGCTGTCACCGGCTTGCGTGGAATCGGCGGCACCGTATACCTCGAGCCAGCCGGCGGACTTGAGCACCCGCCCGGTTGCGCGAAGCGTGTAAGATGCATCAGTATGCTTCGCGCTTGCCTCGATGTCTACCGAGGTCTGATCGAAGATGGCATCGTTCATTTGGCTTGCAATGAAGCGATCCCAAATAAGCTTATAAATTTTGAATTGCTCGTCTTTGAGGTGTTTTTTGACCACCTCGGGCGGGTGATCGAGCAGCGTTGGGCGAATCGCTTCGTGGGCGTCTTGTGCGCTTTTCTTCGACTTGAAAACGTTCGGATCCGCGGGCAGCGTGCTCTTTCCGTATTGCTGTGCGATGTATTCGCGTGCTCCTTGAAGCGCCTCGGGCGAAACGCGCGTGGAGTCGGTGCGCATGTACGTGATGAGACCTACCGCGCCGCCGTCTTTGCCAAGGTCAACGCCCTCGTAAAGGCCTTGGGCCACTTGCATGGTGCGCTTGGCGCCGAAACCAAGCCGGTTGACCGCGTCTTGTTGAAGCTTGCTCGTGGTGTAAGGCGCGTAGGGCTTTCGCTTTCGCTCTGACTTGGTGACTTTCGCGATGCGGTAGGCCGCGCCTTCGAGATCGCGCTTGATACGAGCCGCCACCTCCCCGTTTTTCACTTCGACTTTCTTGCCGTTCTGTTGGGCAAGGCGCGCCGCGAAAGGCTGTTTTTTACCGCCGTTTTTTTCGATTTTGGCAAGCTGAGCGCCGATGTTCCAGTACTCTTCCGGAACGAAGGCTTCGATCTCCCGCTCGCGGTCGACGATGAGCCGCAGTGCCACGCTTTGCACGCGCCCGGCCGACAATCCAAAGGCGAGCTTGGTCCAAACGAGAGCGGACACGTCGTAGCCGACAATGCGGTCGAGAACGCGCCTCGCGCGTTGCGCATCGTACAGATGCTGGTCGAGCGCGCGCGGCGAGGCAACTCCCCGCTCTACGCCGTTTTTCGTGATCTCGTGAAATTCTACGCGCTTGGCTTTGTTTGGCTTACCGGTTAGCTCTTCCGCAAGGTGCCAAGCGATAGCTTCGCCTTCGCGATCAGGGTCGGTGGCGAGCAAAATGTCGTTCGCTTCTTTGGCGGCGCTTTTCAGCTCGGCCAAGACCTTTTCTTTGCCAGGAACGACCTCGTAGGTTTCCTGAAAGCCTTTGTCGATGTCGATGCCCATTTTCTTGGGCAAGTCTTTGACATGACCTTTCGAAGCCAGAACCTCGTAGCCAGTGCCAAGGTATTTCTTGATCGTTTTTGCCTTTGCCGGAGACTCAACGACCACCAGTGTCTTACCCATCTGTTCGCCCCGAACCTGCCAGCAGATGCCTCTAGGCGACGCAGCATTGCGCCAAAATGCCAAAGAATTGAACAATCCTGAATGGTTACTTGATCTGCTTGCGCCGATAGAACCCGTCAGGGCCCTCTACTACTACGTCCTTCATGGAGAGCGTCAAGAGTGCCGTAAAGGCAGAGCTAATTCCAAGGTGTGCCGTTTCAAGGATCTCGTCGAGATGTTTAGGAACCTGAGAAAGGTTTGAAAGCACTAATTTTTCATCGGATGAAAGAGTGTCCGAAGCTAGAGGAAAAGGCTGGGCACCGGTACGATTGTTGGCGTTCTTTTGATTCTTCCGATGCCATGGAAGGTGTGCGTTCTTTCCCTCCACCACATGGTCGAACGGAAGACGCAGCTCACGAAAAAGCTCTTCGATGGAATGAAGCGGCCGTGCGCCTCGAGCGAGTTCCGCCGCGCAACCGCTGAAGCTTCCAACGTACGGCGGCCAGGGAAGCGGCGGAACGACCCAAAGAGCGCGGCCCAGGCTCCGCGCCCATGTCGCGGCGTTGCGTGATCCTGATTGAAGCCGCGCCTGCACTACGATCACCACTTCCGACAAGGCAACAAGCACGCCGTTGCGGCTTCGGAAAGTTTCGCGACTTGGCCCAACGTTGTCGTCAAAAGGCCAAATCATCCGGCTTTTGTCGCTTGCTGCAATGCTGGCGAAAAGCTTGTCGTGCTGCGGTGGATAGACGTGATTGCAGCCAGTGCCGGAGATGACCCATGTTGCGCCACCGGCGCTCATCGCGCCTCGATGGGCCGATGCGTCGATTCCCAGGGCCCCGCCAGAAATGACGGTAACGCCGGCTCTGGCAAGCGCGTGAGCGAGATCGGCCGCAAAGGCTTTGGCGCCTTCTACAGGACTTCGCGCGCCAACGATAGCCACGCGGCGCGCGTGGTCGAGCGGGCCGCTCAGCGTGAGATTGGGAGGCGCCGGCAAGGCGCGCAGTTCGTCGGGGTAGCCAGTATCGAAAGGGGTTATATGCACACCGATCTAGTCGACCGCATGCCCACATTTGTTTCGTCATTTCTGACCGTTTTCAAATCGAAAGCGGTCTACAAGCTTGTACTTCCGGGGCTTGGGGCGCTGCCGTCTTTGACGGCGCGTGCAGTTTGGGCTGCTGCGCGTACTGTGGCCATTCGCGCTACCGGGTTCGGATGCTGCGCAAGGTATCTTGGAGCGAAGCGGCTCGAGAAATTAACGCGCTCGATTTCGAACTGCACAAAAAAGCGCAGCAGGCCCAGCGCCCCTTCTTCGGTGAGATCGGCGTTGACCAAGGCCGCCGTGGCTTGCGCGTCGCGCTCTGTGGCGTTGCCCGGGTAGATCTTCTTTGCACCTTCGAGTGCCGCGCGCTGCTCGTCGTCCGTCCACACGTCGTCGCCGGACTCGTGCGTGGCTGTTGGATGCGGGCAGACGAGATCGCCAGCCTTCATGTGAGCCATTTCGCGTGCAAGGACGAATGCAAGGGCCTCACGCAGCCGATCTTCGAAGGTTACGGCCGGCTTCGCTGCCGAGAAGAAACCCGGCGGCGGCGGCAACAAGCGCTGCCCAGGCAGCTGTGCGCGCGCCACAAACTGGGCGTAACTGTCGATGCGCCGGGAGCCGTTCGTTTCGTCGAAGCTTTGAGCCCGCGCAACGTTGGCCATGAGCCGGAGCATCGCTTCGGTTATGGCAACGACGTAGTCGCCGTCGTCGTCGCATGCGGCCATTGCGCTTGGATCGTTCGGGTTTGGATCAAAGGCGATGTAAATGCCGACCAACCGCCGTTGATCCGCTTGATTCATGCGCGAATAGAGCCTTTTTAGTTCGATTTGCGCGCGCGTTCGAAGGCCGAGCGTTTCCAGCTCGGGCGCAAGCTCTTGAGCGTGGCATGGCTTGGCCGTTGCCAAGAACATGAGCGCGATGGCAGCAAACGTGAACGTTGCGGCGCAACGTAGTAGGCAACGCGCAAAGCGTTTCGGAATTGGAACGGCTCGCATAAGCATGTCGTAGGCTTAGGCGTAGCACCGACCAGGCAATGTGCGAGCGTGCTGCCTCATTTTTTCGCACGGATCGCGCTATTGCCGCTCTTTCGCCCTCGTTATCAGCCCGGGGCTCTGCCCGGCCATTCGATGATGGCATTCGCGCTGCCGATTCCGAGTACCCATGGTGCATCGCGTGATGATCGCGGAAAAAGCTTATCAAGCGCCGCTTGCACGCGCTTTCGCTCTCGATCCCGCGGTTCTAGGTGCAATCTTTGGCAAAGCTCGTTGAGATCGTCGTCGTCAGGCATGAACGTCATCGGCCGCGCGGTTCCTTCGATGATTCGCAAGTTCGCGGCGTGCCCGAGCTGGTGAAGCAACGCCAGCGCCTCGAGCGCAGCTGGCCGCCGTCTCCTTTCCGTGCCGTGCACCTCGCGCCAAAGAGGAGCGAGGTGGTCGGCTGGCGCGCGCAACCCGAGCAAGAGTTTGCATGTGCGCCGTGCCGAACGCGTCATGTGCTCCAAGAAAGCATCCGCGTCGGCGACGCCATAGAGGACGTGTGATGAGTACACGCAATCGACCGGCGGCAACTCGCAAGGCCAACGCTCGGCGATGACTGTCACGCGTGCGCCTTCTTCATCGATGTGCGCTTGCAAGAGCGCGCGCATCGATGGCGACGGCTCGACGGCGACGACCTCTCTGCAGTGACGAGCCATGGGCACGGCATGCCGGCCTGTGCCCGCGCCGATGTCGGCAACGACGTCGGTGGGGAGAACACCCATGCAGAGCTGGTCGAGCCCGATGTCGACGGATTGGCGGCCGACACGATCGAAACGCGCAGCCCGGTGTTGCCACGGATCCGCGCTTCCGACTTCGCCGTTGCTACTGTTGTCGCGTGTTTCGGACGCTGTCGTCATTTGTTGCCATCGATCGATCCAATCGATGTCGCCTGCACGAACGCTCACGACGGCGACTCCGTTGTCCGCACGGCGCAAACGATAGTATCGACGAATGCGTCGATCGCGTCGTCGTCGCCCACCTCCAAGCTCGCCACGGCGTCCTCGAGCTCGAACTTCTCCACCACGGCGAAGAGTTGATGGTCACGCACGACCAGAATAGCGAGCGCCCTGCCGGCCAGCGCATCGCGAATGGCGTTGTGATGCCCACCGCCGGAGACTTCGAGTTTGCTGACCTCGTCGATGATGACGACGTCACATGCGTTCATCGCTTGGCGAACCCACGCGCCCGCGGCGGCGAACGCGTCGTCGTCGAAGACGAGCGAACAGAATTCGCGTAGGGCGTTGGTCTGTGTCCCTTTGGGCGGTGCGCCGCGATGCGCGATGATGACCCCGCTCGTAGGCTCGCCGACGTGGCATGCGCGATACGCGACGCGCTCGCCGTCTTCGTGTACTGCTTCTTGGATCACGCCTCCAACGGCGATGCCGCGCGTGGCGAGCATGTTCGCCACGCGCGTCGCCGCAGTCGACTTACCTGCGCCTTTCCCACCTACGATGAGTGCCCATCGCTTCGTCATGTTGCTCGTCATGTAGACTCCTTGTGGTCAGTCGACGATGCGAGATCTTGCGCGATGTTCTCCGCAAGATTCGCTGCGTGTTCGATCGCAAACACGATGGTGTTGAAGAGCCGCCAAGGCATGCGCCACCATCCGGGGTTTCGGATGGCAATATCGGCGTACCCTTGGCGAAGTGCGTCGATCAGCGAGGGCAGGAGATTGAAGGCGATGAGCAAGACTTCGCCGACACGCTTGAATCGCTTTCCAGTGAGCCGCCGAATGGCGCGGGCGGGTGGGTAGAGTGCCATCACGCTCCTCGAGAGACCCACGAGGCCAAAGGCTCGCGCGATCATGGTCGTTGCGGCAAGTGCGCCGCTAGGCGAGAGCGTGAGCCCAAAGATAACGATGGCACTATCTTTATCTTTTGCTCCAAGAGCGGCTCCGAGTACAGCAAGCACCACGAGAGCGATGAGCCATCGACGGAAATTGCCGAGGCCCCGCCGCAACGTAGGCGCAAGGATCCGCGCAAGCGCAAACGACCCAACCCACGCGACGAAGTGCCATTGTGCGGGCGTAGCGAACACGAAGACGAGCAGCGCAACGGACAACAGGAGCACGAGAATGTGCTGATACCGTTCGCTCATGACGCCCTCTGCTTGCGGACGAGGCGTCCCGCGCGATGTCCTGCCACCGCCGTTGAAGCGCCGATGGCAGCTACGATCGCAGCGAACGGCAGCACGACGAGCATACCGCCCGAGCGTGGCAACGATAGCCATGCCTCGGCGCGCGAGAGCAGCTCGCGGTAGAGAGCGAGCATAGGCGCACCGTAGAGCACGATCTGCGTGATCACTTTTTGCGAGATCGCCCAGAGCGTGGCGAGGCCACCACCGATT
>Ga0123357_10000580_pt1 | contig 36186 bp, 23 predicted proteins | sample TergutEmb28metaG_FD_89873 | JGI IMG/M metagenome (GOLD analysis project Ga0123357, IMG submission 89873) | Embiratermes neotenicus P4 segment gut microbial communities from Petit-Saut dam, French Guiana - Emb289 P4 | ecosystem: Host-associated > Arthropoda: Insects > Digestive system > Gut ... | reverse complement strand
TACAGTTTTTAATACTCCTGATGATGGGTGCTGTGACACCCGAAACATGTAGAGTAGCTTTGCAGTAAATAAATATCTGCATACTGTTGCATCTGTTGGATTTTTATTCACATTGAATTACGACGCACGGAACCACGAGCTTAAAAAAGAAAATACCAAGTCTAATGTTTTTGTACGGCTAAGTGTAGAGATTAATATTGCCTCAAATTTCGTACTTGCTACTGGTTAGTCCATATTGTGGGATTCATTTTATGTAATTTGTGTAACAGTAATAAATATGCTCATTCTTTAATGTAAGTTACAAGTTTCTTCCTCTTGTCATTCTTAATGAATCCGATTGTATGAAAGATGTTAAGGTGATATGTATGAAAGTTTAAAGAGCCACTCTTACCAAGCTTATGTTTATCTGTAGCTGGCTTCCAGAAGATACACATGTTATCTAACAATCTGCGTAACATTGTAGTTGTTTGAAAGCGTGAAGAAAGAATACCAACAAGATGCAACAATATAGATGATTTATTGTCAATTCCAGATGTTCATTATTGACTACTGTCTCGACATGTTTCGGGCATCTTTATGCCCATCATCAGGAGAAAAAGACCACGTGTTACTGCATGTGGGGTTTTTGCTGGTAGTGTTGGATGTGGCTGGTTGCGGTTCTGTGGTGCTACGTTGTAGGGTTTGAGCACTGTGAAGGTTGCTGCTCAAGCTGCAACCTTCACAGTGCTCACACCCTACAACGTAGCACCACAGCAGCGCAACCAGCCACATCCAACACTACCAGCTAAAACCCATATGCAGTAGCACGTGGTCTTTTCTCCTGATGATGGGCATAAAGATGCCCGAAACATGTCGAGACAGTAGTCAATAATGAACATCTGGAATTGACAATAAATCTTCTATATTGTTGCATCTTGTTGGTATTCTTTCTTCACGCTTTGCTCATGATGCACGGTCACAGGACCATAAAGATTGTAGTTGTTGTTTTTGTCAGGATAAAAGTGATTGGCCCGTCACCTACAAAAGTGACGCCACCCACAGAAGCCCAAGCTGAGCAGTTTTTCATATGTTATAATGCACTTTGTCCTTTTGAAAATGTTGCAGTCCTGTATACCCCCTTGGAGGCATTTGAGAATCTGTTCTTCGCTGTGTTTGGTATGTCAAGTGTCAAAGACGTGCAGAAGTCTCAAAACCAAAGACCACCATGGACAGAGTACCTTTTCAAAATCATGTTTATGGTATACATGTCTGTATCAGTAGTTGTCCTTATTAATCTACTGATTGCCATGATGAGCGACACTTACCAACGAATCCAAGCTCAGTCGGATATTGAGTGGAAGTATGGGCTGGCCAAACTGATTCGCAACATGCATCGCACCACAACCACCCCATCACCACTCAACCTCGTAACTTCTTGGTTCATGTATCTACTACAGCTGTGCAGGCAGAAAGGTGAGCGAGTGTCCTTTGATGTCGCCATTCATGTATTTATACTAGTGTAATATATTGTATGCTGTGACAAACTGCACAGCATTACTTGTTGTTTTGTGATGACTTCTAGGCTTCCTTTTTGTGGAATGGGAAATTAAACAAGTCATAATGGGCATGCCATTCTTGTCTGCCACTTCTTATCAAAATTTTAGTCTTCTGATTTTGATTTATGTAGTAATGGGAAAGTATTTCTCTTATGTGGTGGCAAAATACAAGGAGATTCTTTGATAGGAATGGTGAATTCTGCCATATTCCTTGACCAATCTCACTTTTAGCAAAAATTCTACTTCTTAGGGGTTTTAACTTCTAATGTAACCACACACACAACGTAAAATTTACTGTTTCTGTTTTCCCCCATTAGGGTGCCTTGTTCTTCATGTACCGTATTTTCCATTTTATGCATTAAGCCTTAAAATGTAGTTTTCTCTTTATAATATTCATTTTATTCAGAAAACTTCAGTGTGCAAGGTAAAGTGTCTAATGCAATTAATTAATAAATCATTTTCTGTGATAGGATGAGCATTTTCTATTTTCAGCATAAAGGTCATCCAGATGTGTATCTTTCCACTCTTATTTATTTGTGGAAAAATATCTGGAGGAAGCTGTATTATGGTTACTGAGTCTGGTGTTTCCAAATTTGAAACAGTGGTTCATACAAAACATCTAGACACGTACATGAATTTGTAAGTTATTTCATGGTATTGACAAACATGCACAAGATGGTACCACTGCAAATGCTTGCATGACTCATTGTAATACTGCTAATGTGAAGAATTTAGAAATGTTTTGTTACTTGTTTTGTATCTGTAGGGTTGTGAATCCTGGTTTATTACTGTAAGTGGAGAGTGTAAAATACATGTTTTTGAGGACAGTATGCTCAGGAAAGTACTGTGATGTAAGAAGGATGAGGTGTGAAAACAGTTCAGGATATAACATGGCAAGGAACTGTGTGATATATAGGTCACCTAGTATTGTTAGGATAGTGAAATGCAGGACATTAGTGTGTGTGCTGGGCATGACGCTAGGATGAGAGAAAGAAGGACTACATGCAAAACACTGATGGGGGAACCCACTGGAATTCTGAGTCATAGTGTCTGACTGAGGAATGGAGAGTGATGGAGCCGACTCTGGACTTTGTCTAGTGGTGACCTTTTACGTTACGTGTAGTAACACTTAACATTGAGGTTATTCGTACAGAGAGTTAGTTACAAGAATCTTTTAGATCTGTCTGCATTAAAAGTTTATGATCATAGAGACAAGAGTTTCATTTGGTCAACGAAACGTACGTGGACGGAGTTGCAGTGCCACATACTGTAGCATAATGTGGGGTGAAGAAGGGTGATGCATTGAGGGTGTGAGGAGTGTAACAGTTTGCAGGGATAAAACAGTATACATTTGAAGCAGAAAAATGTAAATCGAGGAAGGTACTGTATTGCATGACGAAATGCAGCTCATGAGGCATTACAACAGTAGGTGATAGGTTGATTTTTTTTTGTATTGATTCAGAAGAAATAGATACAGACTTATAGTAGGGAAACCTGAAGAGAAGAGATAGCTTCTGACATAAACATAGATGGAAGAATAATATTAAAATGATTCTTAGGGAAATACCGAGTGTCCAATCTATTGTGTCCCTGATCATGGGTGCTTTACCACACAGGAGGCCTGCATATGTCAGGAATATGGAGCTCCTTGAGACTCTTCTAGGGCATAAGGTCAATTTAACTGCATAGGAAAATTGAGTTCCTAAATTTCTGGTGGTTGCAGACTTCCTATGCAATAAAACTCTCATGGCAGCTGCTATGCTAAGGGGCATAACGGATGTTCTATGGGTTGTGAATATTTGACCCAAATTAAATGAAATAGGGTCAGCTGATATGATTTTTTTTTATAATATTGACAAATGTGTAGGCTGTGTAACAATAGTGTTATGTGTAAACCACTCAAAGAATACTGTGAACCATTGATTATGTCCTTGCACTTGTCTAATGTGTCAAGTCCTTCTAGATCCCTAGTATGTAGCACTGTTTGGAAACATTACAGTTGCTTCTTCAAAACACCACAATACACAGTTGAGGCACCTTAGTTTCTAAAGTAGGATGTTCACGAATTTCACCACAAATGGAAATGTTGACTCTATTGTTATGTGTGATTACAAGATATGTGTTAATTACTATCTATAACAGCCTTAGAGTAGCTAGTTGTTATAATGCATTAATTACAAAACACAGTTGGAGTTATTCTTATAGTAAAACCGACAAGATGCACTAATTTCTCAAATTATTATTGTCATACTTCATTCACCTGCCTATGAAGATGGAACCGATAGTGAGTTCCGAAACGTCGGCAATTAGAACTCAGACGCCGGGGAATTACCCAAAAAGGAATAATTTACATTATTGTCAGGAGTTTAGCACTGTACACACAGCAGTACATACAGGTTATGCTGACTGCTTGCTAGCGGGATCAGGATGGATCCTGATCCCGCCAGCAAGCAGTCAGCAAAACCTGTATGACATATACCAGTGCTGTGTGTACAGTGCTAAACTCCTGATGACAGACAGAGAAACTGTCCAAAACATGTAGAGTTTTATTCCAAAAATAAATGTCAGAAATTAGTGCATCTCGCCGGTTTTATTATTAGAATATATCATGATGCACAGTCCTCTGAATGTCAAACAGTTGGAGTTGTTAGATGTATCAGTAACATTGGGTTATATTTTCATGTTATACAATACAGTATGACACACACACTCATGATAAAGCACTGGAACTTTTTGAGCAGTTTAAGCAAAACAGTTACAGTCTTTTGACTTTCCTTATGTTTGTGATCTTCCTTGCAATATTTATTCCTTACAGTTATTGAAATGTCATTAGTTAAGAACACCCTTTAGATATTCCAGTGAGGTTGATTTGTTTAGTTTAAACAATGAACACTCACTGAAATTCCCAGCATGTGACTGAGATATGTAGCATTATTTGAAAATATAAAAATATATAAATTTGTGTGTTGCATATTTTGTAATTGTATTTCTGCTTCAATCACTTCTTCAGTATTCCAAGTAAAAGCACATAATACATATATTTTTTATCAAATCTCTCCTACATGTTTCGGTGTGTTACACCCTATCCTCAGGGAGAACTTCGTATTACTTACTCGTAACTATCTGCTTTTTACAAAGCTGTTACAGTGAGTGTGTTATGCAGTATAAAATATGCCATTTTATAGATTTGCAGTTTTATTTTCTATAACACAACCAACATAACAACCTTGTAAAAAGCAGATAGGTTTGAGCAAGTAATATGAAGTGCTTCCTGAGGATGGTTTACAACATCCTGAAACATATAGGAGAGGTTCATTAAAAAATACATATATTAAATATCTAATTTGCATTTAGTTGGAATATTGAAGAAGTGATTGATATATGAGAAAGCACAGAATGGAACACGTCTCCATCTGTTTCTGTTGGCCCATTTTTATGCTGTTATTTACATTGTTGTTAAAATAAACACATTTAACTTGATCAGTGTCAAGACAAGGCTTAAGTGTAAGGTAAAATTGCATACCATGGAGGCATAGAAGAAGACTAGAGGTGTAGACCCTCCCATTCTTAACCTTGTCAGTAAATGGAGGTGAGCGGTCATCTTCATGTCCTGGTTGCTTTACCCCTGGGGAGAAAACTGCCAGTACCAGTTCAGTAAGAGGTTAGGTGGGCCCCAGAGCGAGGTTGGATGTTTTGGTGAAGAGAAAAAAACTCTTGCCCCTGCTGAGATTGGAACTCTGGATCATCCAGCCCAAAGCCTAGTCACTATGCTGGCTGAGCTATCCTGGCTCCAACAAACTTTAAGTAAATGATTGTGATTAAGCTCCTACATTTGTGGTACCCATGATAGCTAAATGAATAAGTACAGTAGTAGGCCTCAGGCCATATAAAGCAGTGTGGATTCCAGATGTGGCAAATATTTTTATCACTGTCGTGTCCAGACTGCGTGAGGGGTCCACCCAACTTCTTGTCCAATAAATTCAGGGAGCACCCTTAGGGGTAAGGTTTAAAGCATGAAATGAGAAGTCATCTCCATCTAATGCGGGATTAAAAATTTTTGGATGCGTTTCTTGTACATGTTCATGGTGTGTTATCTAGGTCCATTGGCAGTTTTCTGTGCCTTTACATTATGTCCATTAAAAACCTTATTTACCCAAATATAAGGCAAAAACTATATAATATTTAATTCCAACTTGTTGCACAGTGTTTGTATTGGTTAATTATTGCTCCGATATGTTTCGGCCTCAGTTCTTGGCCATCTTCAGGGGGCTTGTAAGTTTATGCACCTTGTATGTCAACTTATTGGCAGAAAGTTTTACATGCATGATAAAAATTATAATTAAAATAGAATTAAAATATTGAAATACTTAACATTAGTTTATACAATATAAAACTATTTTAAGTACACACTGCTGTAATGTGTTGTGCCCAAACATCCGTGAACTAACCTTTATTCAAATGAATTATTTTGGAATCAAGTTTCTGAGACCTTGTGTTCCAGCTGTGAATGAATATGCTGTAATTATTATTATTATTATTATTATTTATTGCTGTTGATATTATTGCTAATATTGCTATTGTTATTACTATTATTGTTATCAGCGCTACTACCACTACTGCTGCTGCTGCTGCTGCTCTTGCTATATTTTTAGTGTGATAATATTTTTTTGTCATTACAGTGGCTCAGAGGAAACGACCGAGCCTTGTGCATATGATGGGCTTGCAGAGACAACGCATGAGTGCAAGAACAAAGATGGGAGCCAAGTGGCTTCAGAAAGTTAAGAAAGGGCAAGTGGCACCTAAAGGTTGGTTATATGTGGATCAGTTGTTTATAAACTTAAAATTATTTTTAAACCGTGAAGTATCAGCTGAAATGTCTTATTTTATTGCAAACAGTGACAAGCTTGCTTATCAGTAAGTAGCTATGAGATGCAACATTGTGGAGTTCAAGATGGAATTTTTATAATACAGCCTTTTTTAAGTATGGAGCTTTTTGTCATGGGTGTTTACTGCTAACAACACCAACTGCACTAAGAGCTAGGGTTTAAATTTCAGCTACTGCCTAGGACAGAGGGGTTTTGTGTTTATAATACCCTTAAATGCATTCATGACCATACAGTTCACTGCGGCCAAGAGCATGGGAGGAATTACAGGTCCATACAGTGTACCGAGGCCAGCAGTGAAGATTAAAAATAAAAACCCTCTTGTGGGACTTCAATGCTAATGTTAAGAGTGAGTGGAGCTATTCTTCCACTCTTACATATGCCTTCATGGCGTGCACAAGAATAGCTTTATCTTTGTTGTACAGTCTTCTCATGCAGGAGAATGGTACATATATGGATGGTACATTATCACAGAATTACTACTCACTAAAAGTCACCTTCTCCATATTATATAGTTCATCCTCATTATACACTGGAGATGAAATCCCTTGCATAATATGAAGATACAAGATACCAGAAACATGGAAGTTTGTTCCTATAATTTCTTATACCTTTGATCATGATTGTTACTATATTGGTAATTGACAGTTTAGTAGATATTTGAACTGATTTTTTTCAGAATATCTGAATATGCATTTCAAATAGACTTGGAGTGGGGATGTGATTACCTTTGTTTTCTGGAGTTGACAATGTTCTTCTTTCACTAATTATATTATTGCTTTACTGCTTAACTGTGCTGCAGCTGCTGTATTACTGTTACAAAATTGCTGAATACTAACATGTACATATTCCAAGTTTGTCACTGTTTGACAAGCATAAATTAGCCTTCAGCATAAAAAGTAACCCTCATGTACATTATAAACCAAAGTCTTAAGAGTCATTTGACTGAGGCCAGTGATGAGCAACCTATAGCCCAAGGGCAATATATGGCCTGCCAGACATTTGCAGCCGGTGAGAGTTTTCAAACCCATTTTACTCTTGCTCCTGCCGTCAGATTGATGGTCAACGTTTTAGTGATTTGGTGAACTTTGCACACTTAGATAAATTTAGACAAATTTAATGAGCAGTATTAAGTCATAATAGAACGTGTCTATGTTATGTTAGCAAACATTGTATGTTGTTTGTACAGTGGGAGGTTGGAGAAAAATACAGAGTTGTTAGCTCCACCATCCTCCTGACTCTTGCAGTTTTAACGGTGTTCTAATAATAATTAGTGTAGTTGTAGGCACAACTTTATAGAATGGAATTCATGTATTTCTTCAAAAATATTGGTGACAAAGGTACAGGGTAGGCTTTTCATTCTTAAAATATAAAGTAAGTCTTAAAAATTAAATTATAATTATAATTAATTACAGTATTTGTTTTACTAGTAATTAATTAATAGCAATTTTAGCCTTAACTGATAGTACATAGAAATTTTCCCTGCAAAGAGAAACTGGCAGACTTACTCTTAACAACTTATATGTGGCCTGCACAGTGTTTGGATATTTTAAAATGTCCCATGCACCATAATAAGTTGCTCTGCACTGACCCAGACCTTTGACAGAGTATTCTGTTATGCTCACACTGAATCCATACTTGCTGGGGTGCATTATATGTTTACCATTTGAAACATTTATTTCATGTTTCAAGGTTGTTATAAAGTGCATAAATTGGTTTAAGCAGGCTGTCTCTTCTACCTGGTCCCTGAACATTGCAGCTGTATCACACAGAAAGCCTGCATCTGCCAGAACATCCCAAGACAACTGCTGTGTCGAGGGACATGGTGAAAGAGATAATCTGCAGAAATCATGGCTTTGTAACTAATGTTGAGAGTTCACTGAAATATGGGTGGGTCAATGGGGTTATGCTAAATGTGTTCCACATTATTCGTTGTTAATAATAATAATAATAATAATAATAATAATAATAATACATTCCTTATAAATAATATCATTGTTAAATATAGAGTGGTGGCAGTGGTGGTAGTAATATGGTGGTGGTGGTGGTAATAAAGCACACATAACATAACCATGACTGTAAAATATGTTAGTAATGAAAACACTAAAATAATGAAATAATAATAATAATAATAATAATAATAACTTGTTCCTCTTTAATAATATCACTGTTTAAAATTATAGCGGTGGCAGTGGTAGTAGTAATACAGTAATGTGATGATGATAATGACGAGCGCGCACAGATAATACAACGATAACTGTGATATGTGCTACTAATTAAAACTCTGAATAATAATCATAATAATAATAATAATTTAACTTGTTAAAGTGCTTGAGAACAACAACAAAGCCAGTTACAGGGAAGCATTCTTCAAAGAAAAAACTGCGCATGATGCAAGACCAGGTAATAAAAATAAACATGAACAAATGCAGGTATATTTGCATTTACCAAAGAAGGCTACAAATAGACAACTTTTGTGGTTATTTGAACATTTTGGTATTTGTGGTCCCTCCATTTATGGTTGTTAATATGCTTAGAGAATTTCCAAACAAATGCATCACAACACAGCATCATGGCACACAGCATGTTCTGTATTGCATGTCAGTAGCCATTTGTTTCACTTCATGGTTCCTTTGGTTCACTCATTCTTTATGTGTGACACACACATATACACCCTTATTAGTCCACAGCTGTAAGGGTTTGGTATGAAACAGATCTAACTGAAATATAGAGTCTCTAGTTTATCATGGATCAGGATCCAATATGGCATTACAGGAAGTTTTCTGTACAGCAGAACAGGAGAAATCATTTGCTTGTTACAGATTTTCTTCATTCAGGTAGTCACGAAGTGCTGACCTACTTGTGTGCAGGCATTATATTATGTCTTCACAACATGTTTTTAGACACATCTTAATCTTGGGTTAAGGGAAAAGAAGCTGTATATTTTCTTTCATTTCTCATAGTGAATTAGTACAATTCACATACACCTTATCGTCAGTGTATTCCATACATAAAAGTGACAAGTATTTGAAGGAGATGGGCTGGCTGGCAACAACTGTTGACGCATGGCTTGTTCACTAGAAACATCGACTAATGCATTTATAGAATTACTCCCCACAGTATTCACACACTACTCTTTCACCTGTTTCACCACACGTTGCTTCATTCCTAGAGCAAGTCAACCATTTATTTCATCAGAGTGTCACCATGTGGTTGTTTTTTTATATTTTATTATTGATCATCTATTTCTTCAGCCTCACATAGTACATCACAGAGACCGTGTGTTGTCTGAATTATAAAAATGGTTCCTTTGGCATCAGTGCTTACCTCATAGAGAACAGTCTCTCTCAACCTCTGTCATTGCCAGGGCAACCAATGTGTGGCTTACTGACTCATTTACTCACACAAGGATATTATACATGTGTAAGGGATATTAACTATGAAACCAGGAGCATTATCACGTATTTTATCTTCAGGCACTTTTTCAGAAGAGGGTGTCGCATCTTACATGACACTTGAAATTGGAAGTTTCATGAAAAGATAGGTCCCTTGTTCTGTGAGCATTAATTTCTCACCACGCTGTGAACTTCAAATTGTGTAAAGGCACCTTATGAACCTCATGAGGATTTTCTGTGTAACAATATTGTTGTGCCTGTTTACCTGTTTAATGTGGACTGTGCTTTAATGGAATTAAACATACATTCTGTGTTAAGAGCAGTAAATGCATAAAACTCACTACTGTTTTGTAAGTTGCTACCTGCAAAGCACTACATTCTCACAAATCTTTCTAAGAGGCTTTCTTTGATGTATCCACCAAAACTTTTACTTTAAATTAGTACCATATATAAATACTCACTTGTCAGTGCTATATCTCTTGTTTGTTCACAATGCATTAAAAGCCTGTCACATGACTGTACATTGGTCTGAATCAGCATGGGATTTATGGTTGATTCACCAAGGGAATACACTTACAACCGAAGATTTTAAAGTTCTTGGTCTGTGATGAACTAGAGATATAATATATCACAGCCAAAAATGACAATATGTAAGAATGGTTCCTGTGATTCGCACAAATCATTTCGAGTGAATATTGGTTATGAACCTACAGTAGACTGCAACTAAAAAAATTGAGTGAAAATGTTATTTTTTGTTTGTTTGTTTGTAGTATGTACTCATGATAGCATAAAATGTTTGTTTTCATATTTTTTTGTATGAAGCTAAAAACGCGGCATCAGATATGACACAGAGTCAGTTTCAGATAAGTTGGGAACCTTGGGTTTATTCACAACAGCTTTAGGTATGAATGTTTATAGGGTTATGCAATGTTTAAATTTTGTGCAAATTCCCACTAAATTAACACATCTCCGAGACATATAAATTGACCATATTTAAAATATTTGCAATATAAAATTTTATACTGTCAGTATACTAACACATTTAAAAATGCTCTAATCTTTCATCACAGTTGGGGAGGGAGCAGAAAAATACAGAAAACAGCCAGAATCAGGTGAGGAAATTTAATTGTAAGACATAAAGCATAAAACTAAAATGTAAAATAATGTAAACATTAAATTTGTATTTAAGCATTTATAAAAGTGTATTGCATTCAAGTCAAGAATTAAGTGCATAAGGATAATTAAGTTTAACTTACGAAGATAATTTTTTCATGAGTTACAAGTGTAAAATAATGCATATTTTTGAAGGTAGATAATGCAACCTGATGGATTAATATGTGGCTTTATATTTCAGTATTTGCATGCTGTAGCTCAGTACAGATGTTTCTTGAATAGTGTCTCATGTTTGGTACCACATGTTATGGTGCTAATAAATCCACCCAAAGTGTTTCTACTTATTTTTGTCTCTCTCTCTCTCTTTCTCTCTGTGTGCCAAGATTTTCAGTATGGAGACATTTGTTTTGTTATGTATATTCAGTAAAACAATGCTAAACTGAAATGTGCCTGATCTTAGCTGAGAGAAATACACGTTTGGTTTGAATTTACAACGTTGTCACCTTCTATCTGATCATTGCACATTTCCATATGCGTGCCATGCAACTAGATGGTGGAGTACATCCCCAACACTGTCACAACATTTCCAAAGCAAACAAATTTTACACTTCTTCTTCTTATCCTTCAATCTTTTGATTGGTTGGCAGCTTTCCATCTGGAATTGTTGCAAGCCATTCTTTTCATTGATGTATGACTGTCAGCAACTCTTTTATACCTAAAGTAAAATAATACAACTTGTGTGATGATGTATTGGGATATTAAAGTTCCTAACACTGTACTTTCCAAAGTTTTGTTTTCTGTTTATCTATTACAAAACTTCTACCTCATGTCTATTACTTCTTCCTGTTCATCACTGTGTTCTTCTAGATCTTGTCTTGTTTTGCTCACTCCATTTTTCACTAGTGCATATGGTTTTAACTTCTTATTCTTTCTCACGCCCTACATTTTCACTCTTCTTTGTGGGAAGAAGAATAATGGACAGCAAGTCACATATTGAGCCTCAGTGAATGTGGCCTGTATTTTTTCTGTGTGTTGTAACCATAAGATAATTTGCTTTGTTATTTTTCTGTAACAAAATTTGTCATGTTTTAAGCTCTTTCGGATGTTCCTATGACAAAGGCGTAACTTCACTTTAAGGACCTACTGTTGTAGTCTACAAACCTCTAGGGCAAAATTAACTTTAACCACCAGTCCACAGACTCTAAGAGAAATGCATTACAGTGCTTTCTGTCGTTCATCTGTTAACATTTCTATCTGAAATGTCATTAATCCTTCCTAGTATACACTAAAAATTTTTACAACACAACCCCTGACAGGCGTTTTATAAGTTCTTGTAAAATGACCGATTGGGTTGGTGCAGGCTTTGAAGTGCTAACTGATTTCATTCACATCTATAATAGCTTTGTCAACCCATCCATCCGGTTCATGACAACCTTTTATTTATCCTGATCTGATAAGGATTTTGCAGAGTAAAGCTGATGGCCTACTTTAATTTATTTCTAGGTCTATAATGCATAGAGCTAAACCTCCATTACTAAAATGTTTAATAATGTGGGGTGTGGGTACAGGGATAAATTTACCTTACCTCTTTTATATGGGGACGAGCTTAATGAGTTTTTAAATGTTCCTTTCTCGTTATAACTGATTTCCATCAAGTTTCTTTAGACACAAATTAATTTTGAATGGCTTGTGTTTTGTTACCACTAAATAATAATAATGTAATTATTGCAGCTAGAATTTGTGTGTACTTTGGAATGTTCAGCAGTCACTCACTGTCCAAATTAAGATCTACCATGAGAAATTTAAAAGAATATGACAACAGGTTAACAAGGAATTTTAGCAGGGTTGTGCCTGTAATGCCAGCAGGGCTGCAATTCTCCCAGAAATTTTGAGAAAAAAGTTAAACTTAAAGAACTGAACTAAAGTTTTTGCTAGGAGATATGTATATTCTTTAAAACGAAATGGGTGAAATCATTCTAAATTCAAATACTTGTGACTGACTCTCTAAGTGCTGCAGAGAACAGGAGAGCCAGCAGGCTGTGCCCTACCCAGATGTCGTGTACTGGCTTCAACACAGCTAGGATGCATGGTGGGAGACACAGTAAGCTAGGTCGGTGGCCAGGGTGCAATGAGAATGTTTAAAGAAAGACTTTGAATATATGTTTACCTTTTCTATGAATACATGTTTACCTTTTCTAACATTTCAGACGCTGGCATTTTGATAACAGTTTGTACCTAGCTATTTCCAAAGCCATATTTGTGAATGCTTTAATTTTATTGGCTACACATTTAAGATAAAGATGAACAAGAGCAGTATAAAGTATTTACAGGGCATCAGTATTTCGCATTTTACACTTGCCAGGAAGACTGAGCTTAAGCACAGCTTAAAAATAAATAACATGAAAATTAAATTAAGCACTTCTGATTAATCATATAATAATCCTAGTTCCAGTCCTACCATAAGAAAGTTCTGTGAATTGCCACCGAATTTTAGAAATACTCTAGTGTGCCGTATCAGTTTGCTTTTTCAAGGCCTAACTTCTTGGAATCCAAAGATTCTTCACTGTGTTCTCAAATGGCTGTCACTGTATCCTATTCCATCAAAGTCTGAGTCTCAGTGTGATGTTCTATAACTTTATCTTCTTCTTCATCTCCCTCTTCTCTCTCTCTCTCTCTGTCTATCTCTTTCTTTTCATTTCTAGTCCCACCCCAAATCTCCATTGGAGGTTGTCTTCCTTATCTTGGCCTGAGGATGTGCCATGCTGTGATAAGAGACCCACTAAATAGTTTGCATCTTAATGGTATTTTGATTTAGTGGGAAACTTTTATAAAATTACTCTGGGTGCATTAATTTATATGGGCACTTCAACTCTGTTGCTGTGTGGCTGACTTGAAAGTGCACATGGCTCGACATGTTGTAGATGTAATCTTGTATCTGAATGTTCACATTACAGAAATATGTTGGTCTTCACACTGAAGTTAAAAAGAAAAAGAGGGAAATAATGTGAAATATTTCTCTCCACAGACCCTATGACTCTTAGTGTGGTTCGCCTGAGTCCTCTAGGCTCACAGCTCAGTTTCAGCAGCAGTGCGACTCGCATTGAGAATGCGGCCGACTGGGAGGCCACTTCAAAGAAGTATCGGACATTGAGGGGAGACTATGACTGAGGTTTCTAATGATTTTCTTCAGACACACTTAAACAATGGTGGGATAATACCTCAGTTTCTCCTCACTACTTCTTGCATCTGATCTATCACAACAGCAATTGAATCTTCTTCTTTATGCTCTCTTCTTCTCAAACTGTGTCTTTTTCAGAAGCACAATATTCTTCTTCACCTTTGTCTTCAGTTCTTTTTCTTCTTTCACTGCTACTTCTGTTATTGGCAGAATAATTCTCTCTTGTCACTTATTATTCTCAAATACATTTTCTTCTCTTTTGTACTAATCTTTGCTGCATTTTTTATTCTAGCCTCTTCTGTTTCCATGCATCCTATCTTGGTGCTGTCTTTGCTGTCAACAGCTAATAAAATGTCACATGGTGTATAAAACTTTACCCAGCATATCTCTCCTTTGAAGTAGGTTAACTGCAGTTTGCCTCTTTCAGTATGAAGTTAAGAAGCCAACAGCAAGTCACAAAAATATTTTAAGTCTCTCGTTGCATGGTGGACACTGTGTACATCGGCAGGTGTTTGTTCATGAACAATTAGTAACTTGCATAGAAACTATGAACACACACATGGGTATATATCCGATATGCAGTCTTCCAAACACAGAAGACACAACATATCCGTATATGATAATGTAATTTAATTTATTTTTATTTATTTATTTTTGGTTGCTTTGAATATCATTCATGTAACTTTCTCAGAAAATCTCACTGACATTGTAATGTTACGTTATTTTTTTAATATAATTGTATGAGGGGATCTAATATATACTGGGTGTCATATGAATCATGCCAACTAGAATTTAAAGGTGTCTGTGATTTTCTGTGCTTTTTGAAAGTGTGTATGTTGCGGCCTGTCGCACATCACTGCCATCGAGTGAGCTCCAGATGAAGATGGATTGTGTCTGCAATACAATGTGGGAATTGAAACTTGTAAATGATGTCGATTATTGTGTATTAGTTTAACACAGAAGTGATCTTATTCTTTAGAGAAATAACTGCTGTTGAATATGTTTTGTCTAGAAAGGAATAGCAGTAAGTTTTATGTAAGAAACCCCATGGGGTAGAAGTTGGTAGTTGTGAGATTTGTTCTCACAACACTGTTGATGTAGATACAATTCTGGTGGGATGCAACCTCATTTCACTTGGCGAATAGTTACTGACTTTTCAGAGCAGCTTTCTTCCTCTGTATGCAGTGTCAGCTGTCTAAAGACGGAGGCAGCAAGCTCTTCTGGAATGTCAGTAGCCATTCACCAGTTCACTTTGAATCATATTACAGAGTCAGTAGAAGTAGAGAATGCCAATATTCATTTTTTGTCATGTACATGTAAGATGCAAGTCACGTTGCCACCAACTAACTGTCTGTAATTGCTGTTACCATGAAAAAAGAATTTTATAACTAGTCTCAGGTGATTGCAGGAGGGTCAGAATATGACAGCAATAAACAGCAGTGTTTTAGCAAGTATTACAGTGTTAATCTTTGCCAGAAAAGGTATCTGTAGATTATTAATAATGTGTCCTCAAAGGCAGGGGCATAGCTAGAGCAGGGTGAGTAGTGTGGTCGCCCTGGCAAAGGGTGGCAAAATGAATATTTTAAGTGGCAAACGATTTTCTGTGCTCAACCAATTTTAAATGTTTGAGACAAATAAGCAGAAATGCGATGAGTGTGGCTTTTTAAAGTTTGTAATTCTGTCAGGGACAGCCATTGTTATTGCTTGCCCTAGGCATAAAAAAAACCTTGCTATGCCACTGCATTACGGGCTGTCACGTAAGAATCAGTAGAAGGGTTGTCCGTCCAAACCATAACTAGAGTTTGTTATTTATCATGCTCCCATTGAATTTTCAGTGCACATTCTGTGAGTTTCACGTATTCCTGTTTGGTTTCATTATCTGACTCATTTCTCTTTTACATCATTTTGTCCTGTACCTTATAAGTCTGTGAGGTTGTAACAGTAACAATATAATAGGAACACAGACCTTGGTTACCGATTTTAATCATTGCCTTATAATTTTATTCCTTCTGTTGGATATTAGTTTTGCTCACAGATATGTTCACTAATGGGAGCATGAAGATATCATTAAAATTTCAAGACTGCACAAGAAAGATATTTGTGAATGTTTAGTTCATTGCTAACAGTGCAAAAATATAAAATGGCCTTGAATTCCACATAATCTGAATACTGTCATTTTGGACTGACAAATAACAGCAACATTCCCATTCAGAGTCAGAAATAATATGTTTCTGCACCATGTTAAAATAAGATGCACATGTCTGACTGAATACATTGTCTGTTTACAGTCAGACTAACAATGGTCTGACAGGCTTCAAATGTGATGTATGATGAATATTTAATACTTAATCAGATGAATCTTGTATGTTTGGTACTGATGTCAGTACTTACAGGACATTCAACTTTAAACCTAACTGTTGTATGAAAAACTCAAATTTTTGTAAGGCATGAATAGCTTGTTGGCTCATGCCATGTTGTGCAGATAGCATATAACTTAATCTTCGTTAAATCAGCAGTTCATATCAGGTTAACGTAACAGCCCGAATTTTATTGTATTCTTAAAAATCAAAGTGGCTGGCCAGTTCATAATTTTGTTTCTGGCTGATGTACAGATTCTGCTGAGAGTTGTTCATGCACATAGCTGACATTATCTCCTGAATTTACACTGCCACAGTGCCTTTGCTTCCATTTCAAAAATGTGTGTTTATTTATCTTTACCGAAATTAGTATAGTATAGTTTTCAATATTTTAACTTTTTGTGCTCAGCCATTTTAGTACTATTTGTGACTAGTTCAAATGAATTGGAATGACACTATGTGGCTGGCAATTCTCCATCTCCCACCCTCCTCCCGTTGTGCAGGTCTATGAAATGTTGATTGCTCTTGTGCCTTTATGGTATCTGGTTCTCCTCCAATTAATTCATTTTATGCTTCCAAAAGTGTATTTTATTAGAAATAAACTTCATACTTTTATGTTTTTTTGAGAGTTTATATTATATTTTCGTGGCTGGTATTTCGTAAGTTCTTGGGTCCAAACATGTATTTTTCATTGCAAATGAGTTCTGATGTTTGTGAGCATTGTATTGTTCCCAGTTAGTTATGAACATCTTGAGGCCATGCTATATACATACTGCATAACTGGCTACAGAATTCCATCTGCGTAGAATTGTAGGGCAGAGAGATGCAACTGACAATGCACACTGTCTGTTTTTTCAAATTGGGTGTAAGGTGCATGTTACATTTTTCTCAGAATTTGCTTGCTCAGAAATGCCCATTCCTGTTGCATTAACCCTATGAACTGCTATGATTTGCCCACAGTGAGTTGCAATGGTCAGCATAACATAACTTACTATCTTCACAGCAATACAGAAGAATTATTTTAACTGTTGGTAGTAACATAAAATATTTCTGTTTCAGACTCAAAAGGTCTTAGTGTGGTCCACCTGAGTCCATTAGGCTCTCAGCTTAGTTTCAGTGTCAGCATGAATCGTATTGAGAATGTTACTGACTGGGACTCCATTGCCAAAAAATATCGAGCTTTGATGGGTGAGGTGACTGAGACAAGCCAGCAGTCTGCAGATGATGAGGAAGGAGCTGCCAGTGGACTTGCTGAATCGAATAATAATATTACATGAGTGAAACCATTATAGTAGGTGATGAGAAATGAACAGATGGTGTGAACAAGCTACAGTTGGCAGAGCTGATCATGTAAAATTTTGGTATCTCTGCTGTCATTGTTTGTGAAAGGTGGATAATGGCAAAAGTTTGAGGTGTGTGCTGAAAGTTACAAGATCAGGAAAACAGTTCTGGTATTACAGGGCTAAGCAAGAGACAGACTTCTTAACTGTGTATATATATATATATATATATATATATATATATATATATATATACACCTGTAACAGTATCTAGTACTTCCAAGTAAACATTGCCTTCTTGTTATGTACAGTTTCTACAGAGAAAGCAATACATTTCATTCTTCTTGTATGTGTATAATTAATTTTAATTCAGCGGGTTATTAATGTGAATATCAGACCATATTCAGTGCAGGAATCCTTCCCTTTTTTTTCCCCCCCTGTAAAATAGGCCATCCATCTTCCAAACCCTTCCCACCTCAAAGGTCATCATGTCATTTTTCATTCATTGCTGTACAGCCTCCTATAATCAGTACAACCTTCTTATGTAAAATTAAGGCATGAGAAATATATGTGACTGGAATTATTTTCATATTCGTGAATAAAACATAATAAGGTTATGTTGCTTTATGCTTTATCTACAAATAAAGTATATTATAATGACAGAGGGGAAGTTCACATTGGGCATTTTTAATAAGAATTTCCATATTAATGTGTAACTTTATCATAATGGAGAAAAAGTATAAATTAATTTCACTTTAACTTTTGAAATCTGATGTAATACAAGTGTGAGGGATATAAAAAATGTATAATCCCAACACAGGCTACCATGAATACCAGGAAGATGAAGCTTTTCTTGATGTCACTACCTCACACAGAAGAGGGTCCCTAATTTATTGCAGTAACCTGAACTGTTACTGCTGGAACAAACATTACATGTCATCTTGTATACACTTCACTGAGTTCTTGTTTTCTTATAATGAAGACTGGTAGAAAGATGATTTGTCTGTAATATTAAAATTAAAAAATGCATTTGTGTTGTTTTAAAAAAATATATATTATAATCTGCAGCTATTACAGTAAATGTTAACTCCATATTTTTATGTGTAATGTATATTTGTTACAAACAATGAAGGGGGTTATATTATATGTAACATTTATATCAGAATGTGTTTGTACTTGTATTCCATGTTCAGGATGTTCTCCTCAAGTCACATGAAAACATGATGTGACTCACAATGGTGACAGCTAGTCAGCCAAATACTCATGGTGTCTGAAGTGCTTGGGATGGTAAACAGTGCTGAAAACTGTAGAAAAAATGTAATTGCTGGTTTTGTGTTTGCTGTGAAAGAAGCCAGATGGCATCCCAACCAATTACCGTCTGTAATGGTAAGAAAATAGTGAGTTCAAAGTTCATGATGAACCTCCATGTACAGGATGTGGCCTTTTGTGCTTACCCATTTGAATACTATTGTTTCAGCCTTTCATGATGGATCAGGATTGGACTACTTGGCTGCTGAATCAGCTTTCCCCATTCTTCTGCTACTGCTATTGTGCAGATGACTTAGCTGTGTCACACTCCATCTTTCATCAAGTGAGGTTGTTTACTCTCACATTTAGGGAATGAAACTCCTTCCTTCATTTATGTTATGGTCCGAAAAGTGTTCATATTTTGTTAAAAATAAACTGTCATGCTTTTTATGCCTTTTCAAGTCATTTTATACACTTACTAGTGATATTTCCTAAGTTCTGGAACTGAACTGGCATTCTACATTGAAAGTCAATTTCGATGTTTATGACAGTTTTGCTGGCCATAATTAAACATGAACATCAAGACTTTACTGTAGTTATCATCTAAAGCTGTTCTCTGTTTGTATTCATTACTAGATCATTTATTAATTGCCATTATATACTACGTGTAATAGAAAATAGTAATTTGAAGCCAAGTGTGTTGCAGATCTGTTTTGTTCATCTACAGCATTTCCCTGTTTCAAAATAAACTGATGATTTACAGACAGTAGAGTTTGTCTTACTATGTAGTTTATTTTTCTAAAATCTATGTTCCTTTGGTAATTCTTACGGTAAAAAATTTTAATCTCTAAAAGTAATATGTAAGTGTACTACATGTACGTCACTATTTACTTTTCTTGTCACTACTTGTTTATACTATTCTTTTGGTATTATTATATATTTTTATACTTTTTCTGTATGCTGGCCCCAGCGGCCGGGCAATCTAAGGTGTAGGTTTGCAGCCACTTGCCTGCTGAGATTGTGGGTTCGAATCCCACTAGAGGCATGGATGTTTGTTGTGAGTGTTGTGTGTTGTCAAGTAGAGGTCTCTGTGACAAGCTTTTCACTCCTCCAGTGGACTCTTGTCGACTGTGGTGCATCATTGTGTGTGATCCAGAAACCTCGTGAATGAGGAAGTCCTGACCCACTGGGGGCTGTTGCGCCAAAAACAAACAAACTTTTTGTGTACATATTTGTAGCATAACTTACCTTTTGGAATAAGTCCTTTTTTTGTTTGGTTTGATTCCGTCAGGTCAAGAGATGGCTCTGTTCAAAGCATTCCTACCCAAACAACTTGTTCATGGGTACAGCCGTAAAATGACAGGGGAGTGAATCTGACCGCTTACTTTTGGGCGTTGAGTGTAAGAATGAGTGGAACCGTCTCCTACTCACATTTTGCGACTTCACAATGTGCAGTGTGACTTTGTAATGGTTAATTTATTGGCTGTAAAGGAAAGTTAGCGTCATAAATACTTCTCATAACTTACTTAATATTGCGAGTCTATTCCCGGTGTGTTATACTGATATGAAAATTGGTACAGCAAAATTTTACGACAGTCGGTTATGTAAGCATGGTCTAATACATTCCACGCCTGAGAAGGTCCTCCTGTAAATACGGTCCTAAGACCACGCCGATGCCATTATACATTATCCACAAATACGGCACTTGCATCTTCTTGGGTAAACACGTGTGAATAGGGATATATATGATCTGTGGAATAGGGATTGAAGTTCGATGTTTGGATCTAATCTGTGGTATAATTTACACAGTGGTGACCACATTCACAATCTCGCTAACGTAATACGTAGATATGGGGAATTTGTCTCAGATCATTCGCATTTCTTTGATGTAATCCGTGTTTCTCATATCCTCCAAAGATGGTGGGAGTTCTCGGTTAGTAGTTATGGTTCATTGTTTTGTGTAGTTTAAAAGTGGAATTTGTATTGCTTAACCACATTTTCCGTCAGTTTATACGTATCTACATTTTCATTTTATTACAGACGTTAGGCTGTGCTCATGTAAGGGTGAGTATTTTTGCTGGAAAATGAGTTTTAATTGAATATGTAATTGAAATTGGACTCTGTTGAGGTTGTGACGGATAAATGTCAGTCAAAAGACCTTTTCAGGCTTTGTTCGTATATGGGTTGTATTTAAACTTTTATATTTTAGTTCTTACACGTGTTAAAACTGGTCTGAGTACAATATCTGAACATTTACATCATTGATGCTAACCAAAATGGTCGACCGATATTTTGTGGGGTGTGACATTTTCTAACAGTATTTTAATATAGAACGTTTGGAAGATCAGTAGATGTAATGATGGACCTGATTGTTTATGTAACATTTGTTGTTATTGTTGTATGATACTGCTGAATGAGGTCTTAGTTTATTGGACTGTGCATCATTGTAATAGTTGAAGAATTAAAGGGCAACTTATGTCACTTGCTATTTTATTTCACTCTTATGTACTCAACATGTTTCGGATATTAATATATCCATCATCAGGAGTTTGCGACGGTCAGTATCAATAAAATAAATACGCCTACCAACCACAACAAAGCGACCAAGCACACCACACACACACACACACCACTAAACACCATAAATTTACACTAATGCTAAATCCTCCGTCTTTACAGAACGAAACGACAGCTGTGGTAATTCAACAGCACAGTCGGTAGCTTCTGATGATGGATGTATAAACATCCAAAACATGTTGAGTACATAAGAAGTGAAATAAAATAGCAAGTGACATCAAGTTGGTTTTTTATTCTTCAACTATGCTGAATGAGGTGTTTATCGTTATCTTTGTTTACATTTTCTGTTTTTGGACCTTTCCAAGTGGGAGTCATTGTATGCAATGATGGACAATTAACTATTTAAATATGAAATTTATTTAGAGAGCATTGTGGCTTGGGTGTATGATGTTGTCTTAGGGTGTGTGTTGTTAGGCATACAGCGTTTTGTGTGTTCTACATTGACTAGTTTCATTTCTTGAACACCATGATCCTTTAGAATGTTTCCTCCTCTTGATTCAAATTCGAGGACTGTATAGTGAAATATTTCGTGCATCATCATCCTAAATACAACTGCAGTGTTAGGTAGAGAAGGTTAATGCACATATAGGTTACGTATGTGTGTGTGTGTGTGTGTTGCGTGAGTTAATGTATGAATTTTAATGAACATGTTTTTGGGTTACTAAAGACAAATCTGACCCACTTAGAGGTTTGGCCTTTCAGTAAAATGTGTTCTAAGAAAGGCCAAAATAATATGTTATCTTATTTGACAAAGTCATTATGTGTTAACTTTCTTAGAAATCTGATACTTGGCTAGGCAAGGAATCATGTGCAGTCTGTGGAACTGAGGCTTTGCCTACAGTGGTCTCCAGAGACCACCACCAGATTCTGTCCAGATGCAGATGAATCCATCCTATTTCCACAGCCCCATTGTTCTTCTGGTCCATTTCAATTTTATCCGTAGGCAGTCTCTTTCCTTCACATTTCCAGATGCATTTTGTACACATTTCTTATCCCATGACTTTTACATGCTATACCAATTTCCTTGATTTGAGCACCTTAACACATTACATTTCATGAAAAATAATGGATTATGAAGCTGCTCATGCAGTTGTTTACATTCTCTTCTCACATTCTTTATCTTCAGTTAGATGTTCCATGTAGCATTTTCTGTGCTTCCTGGGAGTGGGAGATCAGGTTTTATGCACATACAAAACAAGTTAGGAAATAATATGCATAATATTATGGTTTTGGCATGTTTACTTTGTATCTTCACCATCTCGTATCATCACCAGATAGTCTGTTGCCAGACAAGGAAATTAGGTGCGTTGGGTAGTTGGAGTTTTCCGTATATCCTAGGAGTGATCCCACAGTTCACTGTGATGGGAATTGTCAGTGTGAGGTTTTACCCATCCTTAGTAAAGGCACATGTTCAAAATTTTTGTTGCATTGCATACCACATTGGAAGAAGAATACTTAATATAAAGTTGCCATTCATATTGTCTGGTATAAACTGAAATTAAGCTTTATTAAAATCCATTCAGTGGTACTTGGATATGTACACATTCGTATAATGGGTGGACACTCATTTTTAATAGGCACTGTGAAGGAATGTAGACATGTGTAACAGTAGGTAAAATTATTATTCTCAATAATTAAGTTTTTCATTTTAGATAGTAGCTGTGAAGAAAAGATTCCAAACTGAATGGCAGTAATCATTCCACAAATTTAATGTGCCCATAATTTCTTTGTGCCTGTAGTTGTCATTCCTTACTGTAAATTAGTATTTTGCTTTGGCATATCACAGTTCTGTGTTTCTGTGCTCTTCAAATGTGTATTGGTCAAAGTCAGTCTTACTTTATATTGAAATGTGTGGATTGTCAGTGTATTTGACCCTGTTTGTGTATCTAAACCTGTGTTGCTGTAGAACATCTTGGCCAAAATAATGTTCATTCAAAACTTAAAAGTACTAACACATTAGTTTAGGGCAGACAGAGCATGAAATTTACCATTATTTATATCTAATGCTGATGTTAATGTGTGGAGCCATAACTCCATTTGTAAAAATATCTTATGGCATGGTGATTCCTTAAGTACATTAACAGTTCTGGTTTATGCTATATAAAAACCATTGTTACTAAGTCAGTTTTAGTGAGTATGCTATTGACTGTGAGAGAGAATACAGATTTGGTGAAGGTTTAGGTCTGCTGGCATATGCTGTAAAGCACTATATGTGATAATCCTCCCCACTCATTCAATGCCCTAGCCTCCATACTTCACATAATAACGTTAACCTGTAAACCATCCACAAACTTTGTCACTGGGGCTTTTACATAGCCGTTGAATAAAGATTTAATGAAGTTTAACTCCAAATCCTAAAGCAACATAAACTTGTTATTCAGTTCACAGCACATCATGGACATTAAAGCCGAACCCAGTTCGGGTAGTGACTCGGATCCCTCATTCCTGCAGGGCGACGCAGATGCCCCTGATACAGATAGTGAGGAAACAGAAGTTTCATATGTTTTCTCTGAAGTGAAATGTGAAATTAAGGTGAGTTAGCGTCTGTCATCTGGTCTTTTTTTAAACCAAATTGTAGCTGTTGACAGTGAGAGTTATTTTTGTTTTGAATGCCAGTGCCTGTATGTGCACAGGAGAGTTTCTCCCTTTCATCCATGAAGTGTTAACATTTAATAGGACAGTGGGACCCCACTCTGCTGATAAAAGTTGAAACTGATGCTGCTGCTTTTGATGTATAAAGTGGTTCTACGTTTCAAAACTTTTACTTCACACAATACTGGCAGTTGAGATGTATAAAACAGGTATATGTGGACAACTTTGTCTGGTTGCAATATAAATACAACAAGACATTAATGTTAAGTGGTCAGTGGAAGTTTAATGCAACTACGAACTCTGTGACTTGTACAGGTTGTCTGATGTTGGTGAAAAATACCCATTGAAAATTCAGGAGGAAATCTTCTTATGAAAATACTTACATGTCAAGGCTGCCTGATGTGCCAGACAGAATCTCTTACAAGGCTTCATTACTTAGTTTTTTTTGGTGGGGGGGGGGAGAACTGTACCCTAGGCTTTTAGTTTATGTGCTTAGATTGTTCTGTTTCTTACTTTGTTTAACAACAGTTTCTGAATTGCCTGTTTTGTGTAGTGCTGTAGGAATGGTGATTATGAAAGGCAGATTGGTGTTTATGATGAAGGAAATATTCTGCAATTTGTTTTTATGGTACTGTGTTGGAATTTGGAGGGACTGAGGGACACAATGAAGAGACTGGTTGGGATAGCCAGCTTTCAGGCTGAAAATCAAACTGGAGACCAGATGTTTAGCAGGAGTGGTAACTAATGTCAGTTGGTAGCTTTATCACATTTTCTGTTGTTTTCAAATTATCATGAAACATTTTCCATGGTTTCCTTGTGATTGTCACCCAGGATGACTAATACATGACTGCCTTGTGTGAGGCTTTTTAAATCAATCTTGTACACAACATATTACTTTCTTCCATCAGGATATCGATGAAGATAAAGAGGAGGCAAGGGACACTCCCTGTAGAGAGGAACGTCAGGGTTATGGTGATTTTGAGAAAGTGGAGTGAGTATAAAGTGTTTAGTAGCTGTTTGTCTTGTAGACAAAATCTAGACGTCTGTACTCATTGAGTGTATTTTCAAGGCAGTTTAGCGCATATTCAGGTGTGGCATACATATTGTATCTTACAATGATTGATACTAAAATGGCAGGTGGTTTTGTTAATCCCAGTGGTCCAGATGACTGTACTTTACATCTGCTCTCCAGAGGAGAGGTTAAGGCTGGTTAACAGGCTTGCAGTCCTGTAAGCAACAAGTATATTCAGTTGGAGCTTGATGGTCATGTGTATTATGGGAAAATGGGGAACGTTTCTGTTCTAATTTTGAAGGTAGCAGCATTTCTACTGAGAAGAGCTGGAGTCTAAGATGTTTCAACAGGTTTTGTGTCAGTGACAGTCACACAAGTAAACCCAACTCTGAACATACCTAAACTCATTAACATTACATACTAAAAGCTCTGAGTTTAGGAATCCCATTTGTCTTGATATTCCCAGGATGGTTACAGTTTTATGGTATTTAAAGAGCTCTTTCTTGGTGTCCCTCAGAATTCAGTTTGGGATGCCGAATGCCCCAAGTTTTTCAAAGCCTTATATATATGATGATGCTGATGAACATTTTGACTTTCCCACATCGGGAGAAAATGTCTATGGGAGTAGGACATTCATAAACCAACCATGAACCTGAAGGAATAGGACAGGGACAGGACGACATGTAATTAGTGAGTGTAGGGTCTGGCTGTGAAGTATGAGGAAGAGATGTGTAAAGACAAGTCAGTAGGTGAACTGACTATCTGAGTTTGAGTGGTGTTCTTCATGTAGTCCATTTTTGTACCTATATGTCATTAAAAATTTTGTCTTCAGTCTTCCCACCACCTAAATGTTGTTTAAGTTCTCCAGTGTGGGGCTTTGAAATATGGGATCCTTCCCAAATTCAATGCACAATACATTAATAACTATCCATGTCCTAGAAAACCCACGCTACTGACAGTAGGAAGTCGCTGGCCAGCCATATCAGTCCAGTATATCCCACATATTCTCAAAGATGACGTATACAAAAGATGGTACATAATGTAAAAATCTGCCACCCCTTTGACTTCTATTGCAGATATTTTTCAGTGTGCATAACTCATGGGTTTAACCACATAACACATATGATCTTTCGCAGTGTTGTGGCATACAGTGTAGTAGCAGTAATTGTGCCAGGATATCTGAATTTTTCAGTGTGTTTTATATATTAATGGAATGCAAGGAAAACAATGTATGACTTGATGCAATATGCTATCTGTAGTATGATTTATTTCCAGTGATATTTTGTTTCTGTAAACCAACATCAAGAGTGAGGTGGATTTAGTTTCACAGAGGAATGAATTATGTGTTTACTTAATTGGAGTACATTTTCACCCTTTCCATCTTGCCATTATCACATGCTTTCACACTTGAAGCTTGAAGCTTGTAAGCTATATAAAGTTGATGTGTTCTTTCAGCTGAAGTCTCACATCGCTCACCACACATTACAGTGCCCTATTTTTCTCCTGAGGAACACACAAATGGCATTAAAAAAGTTTTTAATGCATGTAACATAAATTATTCCACCTGACACTAGTAGTAATGACAGAATGTTACACAAGCTGTAAAAGGTGCCATATTTGCCCAAATATAGAATGATAACTTTTTCATCATATCGTATTTATACTAACACTGTTTCCTGTTTAATGCAGTTCCAGAGTTCCAGCCATTCAACAAAATTCCTCGAAAGAAAAGCTTTCTTCAGCAGAAAACAGAAATAAACGAGTCACAAATAATCATCAGTTATGCAGAGCATGCAGTGAAAAGTTTGGTGATGCAGAAGAATTCACAGGTCATTTCCTTCTTACAGCATTTGAAGATCCAAATGTGTGTAGGGTGTGTAAAAAACCTTTGAATGAAACTAGCAGTCTTGGGAAACAGCGTGGTGCACAGTCTAAACCTTTTGTTTGTAAGGAATGCAACAAGCAGTTCAGTCATCATAATTACTTCAAACTACATTCTCTCATTCACACTGGAGAAGGACTTCATGAATGCCACATGTGCGACAGAAAATTCCTTAGGGCCAGTAATCTGAAGGATCATCTCGTTACACACACATCTGATAAACCTCATGAGTGTAATGTGTGCCACAAGAAGTTTAACCGTTCAAGTAACCTGAAAGAACATTTACGTATTCACACTAATGAAAGAACGTATGAATGCCCAGAATGCCACAAATTGTTTTCCAAGCCTTTATACCTCAAAAGACACTCACTTAAACACACGGGAGAAATGCACCATGAATGTAATATATGCAGCAAGAAGTTCAACGATCTTAGTAATTACAAGGTACACATGCTTATCCACACAGGTGAAAAGCGACATGTATGTAAGATATGCAACAAACGTTTCACAACACCAGGTTACTTGAAGAAGCATGGTGGTGTACATACAGGACAGAAACCCTACTCTTGTGAAATATGTCACCAACGATTTACTCAGCCTCACAGTGTAAGAAAGCATTATCTGATTCATACTGGTGAAAAAGCTTATGCATGTGAGATATGTAGTAAGAGGTTCAATACGAGAAGTAATCTGAAGTTGCATTCCTTAGTTCATGTAGAAGAAAAACCACATTCCTGTAATGTGTGTAATAGGAAGTTCGCGCGATCGAGTAGTCTTAAGAAGCATTCTCTCAAGCATTCGGGTAAACATTATTGAGCCACTTTTGGTGTGAAAAGTTTGTAGGAAAAAATTCAGTAACTTTTCATGACATTGTATGGATCATTCATTGGTACCAATAAAGCTACTTAATTACGTATTTTTAGTTATGGCATTTTACATTTTCTTATATTTCTAGAATAGCATTTTATGTACACTGTTAGACTGGAAATTCTGAGAGTGAGGCAAATGTTGCTTTCTTTTCCTGTGCATGAATCACTCTTGACCAGAAAGCAGAAGTGTACACTGTTGTGCCATGCTGATACCATATCCTTTCTTTCTTTCTCTATCTCCATGCCTCCTGGTGGGACATTCTTAAACCAGCATATTTTTCCCTTCCCTGTCTTCACCTTTGGGAGGACACTCAGTGCGCAACCATTGGCCAGTTCAGTCCTCAGAATTCTTTTCTGGCCTAGACTTTGTTAAATTATGTTGTGGTTCTTTGCATGGCATGCCTGGTGACAGGGAGCCACTGCTGGCCTTGGATCCTGGTGTTTCTGCATATTGTGTGCATCTTTGGTAACACCAAGCACAACTTTGCTGGAGTTTCCTCTTCTATCAGTGTGTTATATTTTTTTACACTGTGTATGACTACTTGGCAAGTGAGTATATGTTGCTTACCTGTATGGTAAATTACTTATCATAGAACACCAATTCACTGTCTGTGGGTCATTTGACTTTATTTTGTGTGTGTGTGTGTGTGTGTGTTGTTTTGCTTGGCGCCTGTGCCTCCGCAACGGCCTGAGGGAGCCAGAATTAGGGGATAGTGGAGTGGGGTGCACTGTGTAATAACAAATTAGTCACAGCTTGCACTGCACTGTACATACAAGGGGATTTGTATTCTTTCATAATTAGGGAGGTCATGAATTCAGACCTTTTGTATGAGACTAGCTATTTCTTTTTTGTGGTTTTCCTCGGGTCCTTAAGGCAGATACCGGAAGAGTGCAAGTGCCACATACATTTCAGTTTGTCATTCATGAACATCCTTTAATTTTACACTGAATTATAATTATTGCTACTGAATAGATCCCAAAACTCTTTATAGGACCATTGACTCTTGTGGCTGTTGCCATTATGCAGTCTCAAAACTTGGCAGCATACAGGCCTTGATGGAGCACAAATCCCAGGAATATTTAATTTTTTTTCCTAACTACCCTCTGTTGGTAAATGTTTCACTGTTTAATGCAGTGGAACACATGTATTTGGTCCAGTGGTAGACTTGCGAATACTCTTAATAAATTTTGGATTCCATAAAAGGAGGGGGAATTCACTGGCTAGCTTAACAAGTATTGGGTTTGTAAGGACATTAACAGAGTTGGCTAGTTGTATTATGTTGACTGGTTGGATGAATAAATGATGAATTGGAAAGGATGTGAAGAAAGCAGTCGTGACTTGTTGTTATACTATTCCCCCATTAAACATGCATGGAGGCACATAAGAAAACCTGTCAGTGTTACCATTCTATGATCTCTTAGGTATGACCTACCCAGCAACTTATCCAAAAATGGCTTTCATTAACTCAGCAGCTTATCCAAAAATGGCTTTTATTAATGACAGTATTGTACTGCAGTAGGAAAACTGTTCCCTCAAAGTTCTTCAAGAAAAAATGTTCATGAGTGTCCTCATATTTATTTCCATTGCATATTGTATCTGTACTTGATACAGTGCCTTTAAATCACTGATGAAATTAATGCCATTCATGTTGTGTGTAGTCTGACTTTTGAAAATGTACATCTTTATTGGGACATACACGTTTCAATGTCTTTCACGTCATCTTAGGTATCTTGAATGTATTATTGTTTTACAGTGCTATTTTCTTGCATGTTCTAATATAGCTGCTGCCAAACTGTTTTGCATAATGTATTCCATGTGTACGTTTTGTGCTGCACTATCCCTGACCATTGTACTTGTACCGTACTTACTTGCTGGGATGTTTTCCATTCATCGTTGGTGTTTTCTTTCTTCTTTTTACTGGGCTACTCACATGTCTCGCATGTGGTGCTAACATATCAGGCATGATGTTTGGGTCTGTGGAGAAAGATGCCATATTGAAGATGAAACAATACAAATGAAGGCCATGTAATGAAATCCTTACAGAACGATGACAACGTAATCACTTAACAGGGGACAAGAAGAAGCATTTCATCATAAACCCACATTGGCCATTTGAAATATACTCCTAAATGGTTCCATGGTTCCTTTTTTGAAATACCTAGATCTAAGCTATCTATCTAGATCTGTGAAATATGAAATATCAATAAAAATCCTAAAAATTAGTGCTTCTTCTATTTGTTCTTTTCATTGTTAATATTTGTAATCAATCTTTATCATTAGGAATTTTTCCTTTGAAATTGAAATATTCTGTTGTGACCCCATTATATAAGAAGGGTCATAAAAACAGTTTAACTAAATACAGGCCTATTTGTTACTTCGTTTTTAAGGTGTTTGAAATGGTACTGTATGAAAGAATGATGACATGTAATAATAATTACTGAATGAACAATTTGGATTTTTACTAAATCATCATTAATATTTTAAAAGCCTTTAATAATACGAGAATAGTTGGAGGTATATTATTTGGCCCAGAAAAGGTTTTGATGGTGTAAATAATAATTTATTGGGAAATATGAAATTCAATAGATATCAGAGGGTGAATTTCAAAAATAAAGTTTCCAGTTGGTCTGTAGTGAGGAGTGGTGTTCAACAACGATCTGTAATGGGACCATTGCTTTTTTTAATTTATATTAATGTCTTACCTAAAATAACATTCCTTACAAACCACAATAATAACACTAAAATAGTATTATGTGCAGATGATACCAGTGTGATTGTCAATAACCTGTGTTCGGCCAATTTTGAAAGAGATATAAATTTTGTATTTAAAAACATGAATGAATGGTTTAGTGTGGATTTGCTTTCCATAAATTTTAGTAAAACTCACTTTATGCAGTTTTTAACCTTTTGGCGCCGGAATTATTTTTTTAAATTTTAGCACATCGTGTATATAAAATGTGAATAAAACAGGAACCAAATATGTTAGAATTATGAAACAAACTGCATTTTGAAGAGAAAAAAATGGAGAGTATATACCGTGTTTAAAATGTTCGGTACCTATATTTGTTGAATAAATATATAAAATGCAACGTTTAGAGGTTAGTAGTGCGGTACGACCACTATAGCGGTCGTTAGGCGTCAAAGGGCTAAAAATGGCTCATCAATGAAGTAAATATTGACCATAATGATAACCTGATATCAGATCCTTCTAACCTAAAGTTTTGTGGGGTACCGTAAGTTGTCTTGGAATAACGACATAGCACTCCAACAGTTAACAGAATTTATTTCCGTTGCTTAGTTGTACAGTGAGTAATTCTTGTAGTGATATCTCGTAGCGAGCTCTTCTTCTGCCGTTGGAGTAGAGACTGATTTCTCAGGTCCTTGCGGCCTCATTTTTATTTGGTCCGCGGCGTTGTTGTGTCGTCTGTGATTGGTCAGGACCGCCGGAACGGGCTCTGAAAAGGGGAGCGGGCCACTAGTGGACTTGTATGTTAAGATGGGCCCTGAAAAGGGCCAAAAATGACGTGTGGTAGACGAGCTGTGAGTGTTTTCGTGTCCCCACAGTCTCTTGGCATAATTATGGATAGGACTTTGTCTTGGAAAAATCACATAAATATGATTGCACCAAAGTTGAGCCAAGTCTGTTACACGGTGGAACTAAACCATATTTATCATGGCATGTCCTTAAGATGATTTATTGTGCTTCTTTTCACTCAATATGTCTTATGGACTGATTTTCTGGGGAAATTTGACACATGGTTATTACATTAAAATTATAAAAAAGAATTATTAGCATAATAATGGAAGCTACATTTAGAGACTCCTGTAGAGAACTATTCAAAATTCAAAGAATTCTGCCATCTCAATACATCTTTTGGCATGTTTGTTGTCAACAATAAGGGTCTGTTTATGGAAAATTCTGAATTATATAATATCAAAACTAGGAATAATTCCAGTCTTTAACAGCTCTCATCACAATTAACAATCTCTCAGAAAGCACCCTACTAACTTGGCATCAAGTTGTATGTATAAGTTTCCAGTGCAAAAAAAAATATTGTGTAATATTAAGCAATTTTAGATAGCTTTTATGAATATTCTACTTATATATTCCTTTTATATTTAATCTGAATACTTTAACTACAATAAAAATTAATTTGGTAAATAGTTTTAAGGACTTATATATAAGATAAATTTAGAAATTTATAACACAAGTCTTGCTGAATTGTCTTATATACAAAGGGCTAGACTTTTTTTAAATTTTACTTCAACTTGTACAGACTTTTCTACGCATTTCAGGTACATTCGATTTTTTATAACTCTTATGTTCATGACTGTTTTAGTACTTTTTAAGAAGTAATTATGTTTAAAATGTATATAACTTAATTTTAAATTGTAACTAATTATTTATGTATGTACTGTAACTGTATATAGTATGAACTATATATGTTATGATAAGATCTATAACCACTGGTCCTGTGCCAATAATGGATCCTGGAATTATCTGTAGATGAATGAATGAATGAACGAATAAATGAATGTATAAGACCACATTAAATGAAGTGCGTGGGATTATGTGACAAGTTGGCAACCCGAGGTGCGTAGGTAGGGCAGCAGGGATTGCAGCGTGTAGCTCTTATCCGTGCCGTTCGCCGGCGGATCAACCTCGATCATCCGTGTTAGTCAGTGTCACGTTACGGAAGAATGGGATTCGTAATGGAGGACAAATGAATATAAATAATTAGGAAGCTTTGTGACGAAGAGAAAAGAAAGGAGGAGAATGGAAAATATGGATGACTTGCATGAGCAAGGAGTGGTTTGTAGAATATTTCTTTGCTTGAAATTACTTGTCTGCTGATTTCAAAGCAGTCGTCCTATCAAAATGTTTTAATTAATGGATATGGTAATGTACTAGTTTGTTTGTCTAAAGTGAACACCTCTTCTTTTTCAGGAATTGTATAGCATCCTTGGTGTTTTTGTTAAAAGCCAAAGTCAAAACCGGGATGATGATTATCAGTGTTCTGGTACCTTGAGTATCATTGAATATGTGAGTACTTGTTTATCGTAGGAATGATGCAGTGACTGGAAGGTGGTTGGTAGCATCCATGCACATACCTAGTTGCTAATGTAACCGTGTATGGTATAGGCGTATATTGGGAGTGCACAGTTTGTTTATAGCCAAAAGCTTCCCTTCAGCATTTAATGTTGGCTCTCCTTCAGAACGTGGTATGGTAGTTCTATTCCTAAATGGTTGTCCCATGAACAGATTGATTTGAAATAAAGTAGGTTTTCCAAAACTTGTAGTGAAATGTGGTATGTGCACAGGTTTTCCCATGTTCAACCAGATTTCAGCGGTGTCAGTGCTCTTGCATTATTGCTATGATTCCTAGGCTTCTGAACTGCTGGCAGAAATGTATTGGTATCTCTACTTATTCCGGAAGTGTTACTGTATCATCTGGAATAAAATGTGGCATTTAATCTGAGTCAGTCCTGTAGGATTTGCAGAGGGAACCTACTGCATTTCATCTGTCAACCAATTGAGCATATGATATTGCATTACACCCAAATGCTTCACTTTTGTGTGTAGTGCTTTCTGGGTTAGGCCAATGTGGAATACTCTGTGGGGCCTAGAAGCTGAGGATATCTTTGCTCCCAGCGCAATAGATGTGTCCCTTATTGTTTTGCCTGAGGACAGCGGTGTGTCATTTCTGAGAAAAGTTTTGCTTTAATTTTTATTGTTAGCTTGTGATGATGGATAAAGTCTAAAGAGTGCATGTTTCTGAATGATGCTTTGTTCGTGTGCTTTATTGAATCTGTATTAAGACTTGAAAGCCTTGAATTGTATCATGTGTGGCAACCTCTTGAATAGTCCTGGGCATGTGGAGGCAACCATGGTTCAGATATTTACTGTTGGAAGGTGAACAGGTGTTTTCTTTTACAACCTTTCGGTCTGAAACTGATCTTGCAATTCCTGTGTCATTAGTAGTTGGGATGGTTACCAACATGTTGCAGAATCCCCAACCTGGAGGACTTTGTTACCATAACAGGCCATAAGACCTAAATTGACACCAGTTATGATGTTGGTTGTATGGCATGTTGCCACACAAATGAAACAGATAAACTTACTGTGATTCATCACTTCTTACGTAAACATGTTACAATAGCATTCTTTTTCTAATTTGTTAAAATAATTCAGTGAAAGCTATGTTCTCTGTAACCACGACCAACTCAAACTTTGGGATCCAATATTGAATGGCCTTGGTGTTTCTCTTGTGTCACAGATTCTTGTGGTGCTCGTGTTATTTTTAACTGTTAGAAGATACTTTATGAGGGTTTTAATGGAAATTAGTTAATTCGTGTCAGTAACGTTGTGTTACTAGTTGAATCACACAACAGAGAGATGCCATGACAGTGGTATGAATTTCATAAAATTAAGTTCTAATTTTGTTCTCTTACAGAGTGGCAATGGCAAATGTATTGAGTGGAGGCCAACAGAGGTGTCAGTGGATTCAGAGACACATGACCAGGAGTGGGCAATGGTCAATACAGTAGGACGCAGGAGTCATAATTCAGGGGGTAAATTATCTGTTGTGCAGTTAAAGGGGTTTAACAAGATAGCTGCACATTCAGTGTGTAAAATATGTGTCATATTTTAGTCCACCTGTTGATCACCACATTGTTACTGGCTTAATCCTGTAGGCACATGTTATTCTAGGAACTACACATTTCAGATTATAAATTAGTATTTCATTTGTGCTCAAAATTAGCAGCAGCAGTAAATCAAATGGTGATAAAATTAAAGAGCCCATCACATTTTGGAAATAAATGCAGCTATTCAGTGTATTTTATATTCCTTGTGTTTGTGTGAAATATTACAATAGCTTGATATGTGACAATACAGTTATCTGTCATTAAATCTTTTAACTATAAGAATATAAATTTGTACTGGGGAAGTGACTATGAAACAGTATATGTGGATTTTAAAAAATGGTTATAACTACAGACAAGAAATTTATATAATGAGGAGCTCTATGATTTTTTTTCCGTATGCTTAATATTCCTACATATTACATCAAGAAGAGTGACGAGCTGTGCAGGATACTAGGATACACAGGGGAATGAGTAGCTGGTTGAGTGTTGAGCTGAGATGAGATGACTTGGAACACTGTAGCATAATTGGGAGGATAATAGTCAAATCAGTATTGAAGAAAGTAATATACCAGGGAAGGGACGAAATGTAGCTAACATAAGATAAGGTCCTGTGGTGGGATATTATGAACACAATAGTGAAGTTTTTTTAAAGTAAAGAATCTTACCAGGTGAACAACAATAATCGTTTGAAGGCAGATCCTGTACGGTTTCCTGCAAGGGTGATGGTGGTAATGTTTTTGTGTAATAGGAAGTACTGAAGGGCAGAATCGATGTCGATCAGTGCGGATTGAAATGGCGGATCTTAAGAGTTTCCGTATCACACGAAATGGACAGCAGGTGGTTCTGATGCAGCGAGATGGAACGACACACAATGCATTCTTCTTTCAGCGTTGCCATGTGGACAGTTTTGTGGTAGCCCTGACAGGAAATGTTAAAACTGCTAGGTGAGGTAGACCATTCCAGAAGTTTAGAAAATCTAAAAGCTCAGTTTGGGGCACACAATGTAGACAAGTCATGTCAAGTGGTAGCACTTTGACTCATATTTGGGAAATGTCTGCTTCAAATCTCAACCAGGTCTGTATTATGCCTCCACACAAAAAATTTAACGTGTCTTATGCTAGAGGCTGTGAGCTGGGATGGAGTAGTGTAGCTTGTGTAGTGATTAGGCTGTGTGCTGGACAAATGACAAATAATGGTATGATACCGACGGGGGCAAGAGGTGTCCGTGTTCTTCATTTGTGTCCTAGAGCACCTCTGGAGCCTCTTTTCATTGTGTACCAGAGGCTTTTTCCCTTGGATTGAAGTGGCTGTGGCATGAAGCTGACCGCTTACCTCCATCTAATGCTGAGGTTAAGAAAGCATGGAGATGTACTTCCATTACCCCATGTGCCTTTATGGCATATATGGTGACAACTTTACATTAGTGGTTTTAATGATTATACAGTTTTTTGAAGCGGTTAAGTTTATTTGTAATTAAAATCTATATCCTATGTTTTAACCCTTTCCCCGTTCCACTTAAATCGCTAGTGCCTGGGCAGAAGAGCCGAGTTTTTTCACGGGACATTTAAATTTACGTACTATACCAGAAACGCTTTAGAGCGTTTAGAGGGGGAGGG